>LWDU01000042.1_pt1 | contig 69002 bp, 45 predicted proteins | sample 727161 | NCBI WGS metagenome assembly LWDU01 (sample SAMN04566230, study PRJNA314399) | hydrothermal vent metagenome | isolation source: deep sea hydrothermal plume seawater | place: Mexico: Gulf of California, Guaymas Basin | collected 2004-07-11 | reverse complement strand
TAGAATAACCATTACAGCTATCAATTCAATTAAGGTAAAGCCTGGTTGAAATTTGTTGTGTTTCATGGATTGTCTCCTGTTGTTGTTCAAATTAATTTTTATTAATATATGTTCTATTTCTAATAATATATTCCCTCACCACCCTATACAGCAAGTAAAATAAAAAATTTTTTTAATATTTACATCATACTCGTCATGTTTTCGATCATTGGCATAAAAACTGCCAACACAAAAACACCGACAAAAGCTGTAATAATCAATGTTAGAACAGGCTCCATAGCAGCCATAAGTCCATCCATTTTATCCTCCATGTCCGATGTATAATACTCAGCCACACCATCTAACATCTCGCTCAATGCGCCCGTCCGCTCCCCAATACTAATGAGGCTAATGGCCATCTCCGGCATATACTTGCTCTGCAGGGCCACACTCATAGGTGACCCCCCCAGCACATCTTTCCTGGCTTTTTTCAGGTCTTTTTCAAAAACCTTGTTGTCCACCGTCTCGCCAGCAATAGCAAGAGCGTCCACTACCTGAACCCCGCTGGACACCAAGACATTCACCATCTGGGAAAATCGAGCTGTTACGCTGGATTGGATCATGATACCAAACTTTGGTAAATTCAACTTAAAAAGATCAAAATTATATCCTCCTGCTGGGGTGCTGGTATAATATTTTAGCGCAGAAAAAACCAGAAAAATTACAACAAACAATATGAAACCATATTGGGTTAAAATATCACTAACACCCATCATGATTTTCGTAGGTAGGGGCAACTCTTTCATGTTGGCAAACATTGTCGCTGCCATCTTAGGTAAAACAAAAGCTATCTGTACGTATCCAGCTACTAATAGGGCAATACCTACAAACATCGGGTAGCGTAGCGCTTTTTTTACCTTAGCTTTGGCTTCCATGTCCCGTATAGTAAATTCCCGTATCTGGGCAAAAATATTGGGCAATGTACCGCTCGCTTCGCCAGCCTGAACCATCTTCACATAAAAATTGCTGAATACTCTGCTTTGATCTTCCATGGCCGCTGACAATTGCGCCCCCCCGGTCACGCGGCTTTTCAATGTTGCAACTACCTTTTTAAGGTTATCTGTTACTGCAGCTTCTTCCAAGGCGTTAAGCGCATCAAGCATCGGAATCCCCGTTTTGAGCAGCATTTCCAACTGACGAGTGAACATAGCCAAGTCTTTGGGCTGTAGTTTTTTAGCTTTAACCTCTCGCCCTAATAGTTGATTAATATCCATATCAAAACTAATATTACTAAGATTGAATCCACCTTTTTTTGCAGAAATTAGCCTCTCTCCATTACTGTCTATTATTTTATATAATTCTCCCCTGGACTTAGCAGCAATACTTCTTTCTGATAAGGTTCCGGTACTATTGACTAATTTGCAAGCATAGTTTGGCATTATAGAACGCGGTTGATCTCTTCAATGGATGTCAATCCTTTTTTAATATAGGCTAAGGCTGCATCTTCCAACATTTTCATTTTGTTTTCCCTGCAAATTCGAGTTAATTCCTCTGCCGAAGCTTCTTTTTTTACCGCTTCGTTGATCTCCTCATTTGGGATTAGCAGTTCATATAAACCTGCCCGGCCTTTGTAGCCGTCTTTGCCGCAGGTTTTACAACCATTTGGGTTTGCATGATAAATAAATCCATCTAGCTTTTTCATATTCAGTGATTTGAGATCTTTTTCAGTCGGTCTATATTTTATTTTACATTTATAACAAAGTAAGCGAATCAACCGTTGAGCCAAAATGGCTCGGATGGTTGTGGTTAATAGGAATGGGTCGCAGCCCATATCTGCTAATCGAGTATAAGAAGCAGCTGCGCTATTCGTATGTAGTGTGCTGAATACCAGGTGCCCTGTTAGTGCCGCTCTTATAGCCAAGTCCGCTGTTTCCCTGTCACGCATTTCCCCTACCATTATTACATCCGGGTCTTGTCGCAACATTGAGCGTAGCGCAGCAGCAAAGGTCATTCCGGCACGTTCATTTACGTGTCCTTGAATAATGCCTTCTAGCTGCCGTTCTACAGGATCTTCTATCGTAATTATATGTTCTTCCACTGTATTAATTCGAGTCAACGTTGCATACAGCGTTGTGGACTTACCACTTCCCGTGGGTCCAGTTACTAAAACAATTCCGTTACCGCTACTATAGGCTTTTTTCCATAGTCGAATAGTATCAGGATCAAACCCCATTTTATCAAGACTAACAAGGCCTTTGGATTGATCTAGGACACGCATAACAACCTTTTCTCCGTGCGGCGTTGGGTACGTTGAAACACGAACATCCACCGGTTTTCCTGCCTCTACTTCTGTTTTAAAACGACCGTCCTGTGGTTTTCGTGATTCGGCGATATCGATACCGGCCATAACCTTAAATCGGGAAACGAGTCCTGGTGTACGCGAGGGCGGCATCGTTGAGAATTCTGATAGTACCCCATCAACTCGAAGCCGTACTCGCAATGAACGTTCACCGGGCTCTATATGAATGTCACTGGCTCCGCTACGAACAGCCTCCAATAGAATATTATCGGCTACCTGAATATTTTCCTCGTCCGAGATAGCTTCTTCTACCTGCGCTTCATCACCATAGCCCCCGTCTTCGCTATAGCCGGATGTGGAAACATAGCTTCTATCAATAGCTAGTTCAATATTTTTTTCCTTTGCCAATACCATCTGAATTCGCTTGTTTGTCATTTTCCGTATCTCATCTACTGCGGTAATATTTAGAGGCTCCGCAGTTGCCACTGTTAAGGTGTCTTCAATAATAAATAGTGGAATTACTTTCAGTCTTCTTGCGCGATCTTTAGGAATAAACTCTAATGCTTCACTATCAATATTGAAATTGGACATTCGAATCACCGGCATATATAGCTGTATCCCAAGAACTTCCATAACTTGGCGCTCGGTTAATAACCCAAGCTCAATGCAGGCTGCGCCAAAATGACATCTGTTTTCATTCTTAAACGTAACTGCTTCTTCCACCTGTTCGGGTGTTAGCAAATTTTCTGTGATCATTATTTGTCCAAGGCTACGATTCATTACAGTACCTCATTGAATAAAATTCGTTATGCAACCGCTGATTCATCTCCAGCTTGTGGAGCCAATAACGTAATAATTTCCTGCGTTAGTTGATCAGCAACAATTGGTTTTCTTAAAAATAAATCACATAGCGCTCTTTCAGATTTCAATACATCTTCCTGACTATCATTCGACGAAACAAATACAACAGGAATGTGTTGATAGCGATCATCACCCTTCAATAGTCGGCACACCTGAAACCCATTCAAATTAGGCAGCTCTGTATCTAAAATTACCACTCCTGGTTTTGCTTCTTTCGCCATGCGATACCCTTCTATTCCATCCCCAGTAGAGACTACTTCTATACCAATACTTTTGAAGTAATTGCTCACCGTTTGAATAAAGGTGGCATCCTGATCAATGATTAATATGCGGTTACTACTCATTTCTGAAAATAAATTACGATGATATAATAATAGTGGGTGTGATAAAAATTAAGAGTTCATTTTGTGACTTTGCTTTTCCATCTGACTTAAAGAATCTTCCGAAAAAAGGAAGATCGCCAAGATAAGGAAGTTTTTCAATTGTGGAGTCGTCCTGGTCAAATATAAGACCCCCAATTATTAATGTTTCGCCATTTCTTACCATAACATTTGTGTCTGTAGATCTACTAGATACAATAGGCCTCCTTTCTGCTCCAACATATCCAGTAATTGCCTGAACAGAGGCCTGAATGCTCATGGTAATTAAATCATTTTCATTAATTCGAGGCAACACTCTCAGATTTACATTTACATTTTGATCCTGATATGTATACGGTTGGGATCCAAACATGCTTCCCTCGGCCTGAGGAACCAAGACTGGAATCGTAGTCCCTACTGTAATTGTGGCAGGGGAATTATTAAATGTGGTTACCTGAGGTTCCTGGAGCAGTCTAGTTTCTGCATCACTAGCTAATACCTGCAACAACGCAGAAACAGTTGAAGGCGCTAACGTGGCCAGGCTGACTTTTTGTCCTGCATTATTAATCAATTGCCCCAGACCCAATGCCAAACTAGTGTCCACCCGCACAGCCCAATTAATACCAAGTGTTTCATCTTTCCTTAGCGTGGTTTCAATAAACTTTACTGAGATATTAATCTGTGGATTTACCTTATCCAAGGTACGTATAATCTTTTCTATTATTTCAAAATTACCTGGGATATCTGTGACCAGAATTAAATCATTTAAATCAGATCCTGTAGATGATAATTCAACCGCGGCGCCTTGAGGAGAGAATACAGCTGTAAGTGCTGGCATCACTGCGCCTGCGGTAAGAAAAGATAATGAGAATATATGTGTATCTAACTCTCCACCCATTTGCAACTGCTCTTCTTTCGCTTTAACTATTACGATATCATCTTCCATAAACCAGCTATATCCGCTGACGCTAAGAATTGTATTCATTGCTTTTTCTAATGATACATCTTTCAATTTTAACGTTACCTTGCCCTTTATTTCGTCACCTAAAACAAGATTCATTCCATGCTGAGTTGTTATTAATCGAAGAATATCCACAATATCAGCATTTTTAAAATTGACGCTGACCAGCGCTGGCTTAATAGGTTGATATGGGTCAATGGTTGGTTTTTCTACCTGCGGGCGATCCGGTTTGGGCCACTTAATCACCATAATATTTCGGGGTGCTTCCGGCAGGTTTGTTTTGAGTTCTACCGTAAATGCTGGTCTCTCAGAAAAATTTAGGCGTACATCCACCCTATTTGTTACTGATGTCAGATCCCAGGCTACTGGGACTTTTACGCTATATTCAACCAGCGGGGCAAGGTTCAATCTTTTTTTAAAATCTCCTCTTTCCCAATTAACATTTCCAAGCCCAATCTGTAGTGTTGGCGGAGATAATCGCTCCGTAGTAACATACTCAATATCCGGACCATTAAACTCGAGAACGAGATATTGGTTTCCTCCATATTCTTCTGTGTTGATACCAAGCAACTTTGTAGGCTCACCAACAACAGGGTTTGCAATGATTAAAAAACTCAAAAAATACAGTATGTGGATTATATTTTTCATTCTATTAACTCCAGTGTAATTCTATCTCTATTTCTTTTTAATCGGACTTCGCTTTCCGATATTTTTGCTACGGTAAATCCAAACATTTTATTCCCTTTTTGTATAATCTCATCATTGATAATTGCCATATAACCATCTTCTGATTTGGAGATACCTGTTAGTCTAAATTGTGATTTAATTATTCTGTTACGATCAAAGAAAAAATCATTCGTCCAAATGTTTGGAGTAAAAGCGATGGAATCAGGGCGCGCACTAGTTAACAATGCTCTTATACCGCTATCATCAATACCTTTTGCAGATGATGGCTTTGATTGTGTTGGTTTGTTTGCCTGCCCTGTATCAAATAATTTCAGAATTGGTTCACCAAAAAACACTAAAAGAACCACGCCCATTACAGCTAATAAAATTATTTGCCTATTCACTCTTTTCTTCCTCCATTTGATATGTGTAATACACTACATCTGCGATTACCTGCTTTGCCGCATTTTGATCGAGAGAAAATGTATAGCTATGCAAATTAACCAGTTTTATTTCTTTTTCTACATCATCGAAAAATGGTCCTATATCAAGAAATTTACCAGAAAGACGTAGGTCTATGTGCAACCGTTCTATGGGGACTTTTTTCACTTTTGTAAAACTATTTAAATCTGGGAAGGTATCATTAGACCTAAGATTTAGACTAAGAACGTCAATATCATATTTTTTTGCCAATTCTTTGATTCTTACTGCTGCTAGTTCGTACTCCCGCATGGTAAAAAAAACATTTTTCTCAAGATCTAAAATGCTATTGATTCGCTGTTTTTGTGCTTCCATTATATTATTTCGTACTTCATCTTGTTTTATTAATTCGCTATCAAGATCTTTGATGGTTTCTTTTGCACCACTTATATCTGAATAAATGCCATAATTATACCACCCATATACACCAAAAATAATTAAGGTTGTTATTAGAAAAATTATAAACCGTATTTTTGGATTGAGTGAGTTCATATAATGATAATTAGGTTAAAAGTTGTTTTATCCTTGGAGGAATCGTCTGATTGAAATAAAAATGCAGCCTGAATATTTCCATTGCCCTCTAAAATAATCTTTGTTCTTTCAAGAATGGTTGTTGCCTGAAGCTTGTTTACCTCCAAAAACCCATCCAGCCTCAAAGTAAACATTGTGTTTTTTATATTTTCAGACATTTCTTCCATTTCACTAGATACAAATCCTTGGTCATATAATTGATTGAGCAAATTTTCTGTATTTGTTTCTTTTATTAATGAAAGATTGGTGATTTCAATGGGGTCTGGCATCGTACGACTTAAGAATTTGAGAGCACCCAACACATTATTTGTCATCACCCGATCTGCATTTTTAAGTTGTTTAAAGCCTTTAATTACGCTCAGGTCAAACATATAATCATTAAATATCTCGCGTTGAATGTTAAGCCTTGCCATCTGCTCCTTTTTCTGAGGAAGCAAAATCTTTAGTGGGCCTAACGTCCGAGTGTTCGAAAAAGTAAATAACGAAAAGAGCACAAGAAGTACTAACATTGCGCTCTGAAGAAATCGTGCGGGTGGAAGAAATTTGTAGTTTTCGCGGTGTTCGTCTGGTAAGATATTTAATTTTGCCTGGGCATCTAATAATAACCCTATGTTGGCCATATAGTTTGATCGCATTGGGTCTTTCCCAATTCCTTTTTCTTCCACAAAAAACTCTTGCACATTGCTTAGATCTTTATTCATAATTTTTACAGCATGTTGATTGTCTTTGAGTTTGCCTCTAGAGCCCTCAAGTTTTTCCTGCGCAATATTTAATTTCTTATCAAACTTTTCAATTTTCTTCGGTCCAGCAATAAGCGTTTGATTCATTTCTTTAATCATTATTTCTGCTTGTTTAATCGCAGCCTCTTTCCCTACAAGCTCATCTTTTATTGATAGCTGAATTTCCTCTAAGCGAAATTTCTCCTTTAAATATTCATCTTCCTTTTCAGCCATCATAAGCTGTATGGCAGAGTATATTTCTTGCATTGCCTCCACTTTGTCTTCTTCTATTCTTAATTGTTCTGATATTTCTAGTTCTCTTGTTTTGAGTTCTAATAATGATTTTTCACTCTGTTCTACAACTTTTTTAATTAACTCTCTTTCGTTCTTTACAGAGCTCTCTGCATCGTCTATTTTCATTTTCAACTTTTCTATGTCAATTTCTTTGCTATCATATTGTTTCTGTAGATCTTTTAATTCTTTTTCTGCTTGTGCAATATCATATCGTTGAAGCTTGATGTAGTCTTTTAAAGAGGTAACCTTTTCTTTTAGCCCGCCTATGTTTTCAGTTATTGTATTCAGCTTTTCCTTATACTTTTCCTGATCATTTTCAAACTCTATCGCCATTTCTTCTATGCGTCTTTTATTATCATAAATCATTTGTTCAAATAAGTTTATTTTTTTCTGCTTATCTCGTTCACCCGTTCTTGTTTGTTCTAAACTTTCGATTAATAAACTGTGTTCCGCCATTACTGGATTAAGCCGCTTGTTTACTTCTTCAACTCTTGCCTTTGATACCTCTAGTTTTTTTTCAAAATCCTGGTTGTGCTCTTTTAGAATTTCTTTTTCTTCGGTTAACGAGTTTCTTGTCATTTTAAATAATTCATCATTGTCATGCAGCGCTTTCTTTTCAATTCTTCTTTGAGTCTCTAATAATTCCATTTCACGTGACATTTGATCCGTCTCTTTTTCCATAATAATCATTTTTGTGCGAAGATTTTTTAATCGTATTTGACCGCTGGTTAGCCTCTTTTCTAGCTGCTGCATTTCCTTATGATGTGCTTTCTCACATGTGCTTATATCATGCTCCATTGTATATAATGATTCCAATGTCAAATCTAATTGAACTTGTTCATCTTTAATCTTTACCTCAAATGCATCAACGGTCTTTATCAGTGCTTGTTTTTCCACAGTTATTTTCAATAATTGTTTGTTTTTTTCTCGTAATCTTGCATCAATATTTTTCAAAATATCTACATGTTGATTCTTGTCTTGATCAAATTTCTCTACTGATTTTTCCAGGGTATTAATTTGTTTATTAAATGCTTTTTCTTGTTCAAGCAACCTGGCGAGTCGTTTTAAGTTATCTTGATCCGTACCCAACAATTGACTCATTTTATCTTTATCATTCACTAATTCCCCATGTGAAATCTGTAAGTGTTTCTGCGTTTTGTTAAATGGGGCAAAATTATAACTTCTTGTAAGTTCTCTCTTGTCTAGCTGCTCTTCTACAAGAGATAATTCATGGTTTATCCCAATGATATCTTTTGTTTTCAGAACTATACTATTATCGATTTTCTTATTCTTTTCACCTATAACTGTGAACAGTTTCTGTACTGCTTTATTTAGATTCTTATAATGCCTTCTTTGATTCGTGTAGTTTTTCTTTATTCTTCGCATAGTCATTAAAATTTCATCTAGAACAGCTTGCTCTGTATGTAATTGATCTTCTAATGAAATCCGTTGGTCTTCTCCGTTTTGATGTTCTTCAGTATGAATAGCCATTTTAGTAACAAAGTCCGTCATGTCTTGTTCTAAATCAGAAATGTTTTGTTCTTGTTTTTCTTTTTGAATAGTTAATTCAATGATTTGATCATTCAGCAATGAGTGTTTTGAAGAAAACTGTGTGTCTTTTTCGTTTAAGCTGTTTCTTTCAATCTTGTTTTTTTCGCGAAGTTTATTTAGTCGTTCTTTTAGTTTATATATCCCAGGTTTACCACCAGGTATATTTTTTTGTGTATCTGATATTCGGGCTTCTATTACTGTCACATCTTTATCAGCAGATTCTAATTGTTCTTGAAGGGTGGAAAGTTTCTTATCTTGCTGTCCTAAATCCATTTCAAATGATTTAGCGCGATTATTAAAGGCGCGCTTTTCTTCACTCGATTTGATTTCCAATTTCTGAATTTCCCGATTGTTATGACGAACTTTTTCCCGATTTGTCTTTGCAGTATCTGTCGTTCCTTCTACGCGTGCTTCTACGTTGGATATTTCCGTAATGATTGCTTCATTTTGTTTTTCACCTTGATTCAATTTCCCATCAATTTGTTTTGCTCTTTCTGTTAGCTTTGAAAGTGCTTCTTTTAAATTTTTTGATAAATCTATAATCTTTTCTTTGTGGATATTTTTTATAGTTTTTTCTTTTTGTGCTAACTGTTCTAATGTTTGCTCTAATGCTATATCTTGTTTTTTAATATTATCTAAGCACTGTTCTTTGGATCTTTCTTTTCTAGTAGAAATTTCTGTCAATCTTGATTCAACTGTTTCTTGTGACCGAATGAAGCTTAAATCAGATTCGTTTAATTCTCTTTCTGCCTGTCTATAGTGTCGATCTAGTTGATCGATATGGTTTTCTAAATCGGTCATTTTATTGATAGCTCTTCTATGGTCTTTCTTCATCTGTCTGTGTTTTCTTGTTAGCGATCTTTCTTCATTTTCTAGATTTCGTATCGCTACGCCAGCATCAGCAACAGCTTTTTTCTGTTTTTTTACTGTATCACCAGATAATTGTATTGAATCTTTACTAATTAAAATGCTTGTCCGTGTAGCTTGCAGTTTTGTTTCTAATTTTCGTATCTCTTCTTTTAAGGCGTTTGCCTCATACGTTGGAACATCATAAAAGCCTGCAAGTTTTAGCTTTTGTTCTCTTATTTCTTCTTCCAATTGCGGTATTTCATCTGAATTAAATACTATATCTTTTTTACTGCTAGACATTGAACTATCTATCTTTGACAATTGTTCTTGGATAGATTGTTTATCATCACGTAAAGACACAAGCTCTTTGTGTTTTAATGATATTTTGCTTTCCAGGGAAACTAATTGTTTATCCAGAGAAACAATCTCTTTCTCAAAATTTGCAAGTTTAGGTTTTGCAGATTTTTTTATTTTATTCAATTCACCTTGTGCTTGATTTCGCTTTTTATTTAATGCAATAAGCTTGTCTTGTCTATCTCCAAGTCGTTGTTTTAATTCCATTTCCTGTATGATAAACTTTTCAAGTTTTTCATTGAGCTCATGTCGATAACCGCTACTGTTTTTTTCGCATTGTTCTTTATGATTAAAAATATCTTGAGCATTATTGGCTAGTTCTGTACTTAACTTCTCTTTTGTTTCCACTTTATTCTTATTCGTGGTTTCCGCATATGATATTTTTTGTTTTGATATTAAATCAAGTTCTTTTTGTAGGGATCTCTTCTCTTTCGTCCACTCATTGATTTCTGGCTTAAGCTCGCTTACCCTTGTTCTTTCTAATACAATCTGAAGCTCCAACTCGCGATTATCTGACTCAATTCTTTCAGACGAGTTATTTAGTTGGTCTATCTGAGATGTAAGTAAAGTACTTAACCGACTGTATCCGTTTTCTTGTTCCGACTCTTCTTTTTCTATATTGTTAATACGTGCCTTTTGGTTCGCAATTGATTTACGAATATTTAAAAGTTCGTTAAGGGTTTCTTTATGTTCTTTTTGTAGGTCTCGCAGGTTTTCATATTGATTGTTTAATTCCTCTAATTGTTTTTCTAAGCCTGCTATGTTCTCATCTCTGTCTTTTATTGCTTTATCTTTTATTTCTTTTAAACCACTATAATGTTCCTGTGATCGTTCAAGATCTGTTTCGCCTTTTGTTAATCTTTTTTGTGTAAGAACAAGAGAGTCTCTTTCTATTTTATGACGTATTTCTCTGTCTTTTATATCTTTACTTAAGGTTTCTATCTTTGCAGATAAATCAGAGAGCTTCTTATGTAATTTCTCAATTTTATCATCAATGTTGTTAATCGTTGTTTCTTTGGATTTTTGATCCTTTTCTAATGCTAAGAGTTCACCGTCTAAAGCAATTAATTCACCAACATGTTCTTTTATAAGAACTAACTTAGGCGTCATTTCGTTTACTCTATTAATTGATTCATTTATATTAGCATAAATGATCCTCTCATCTTGTTCTTGTAAGCTTACATTATTAAATCGATCAGCTAAGCTTTCAGTCTCCGATACGCTTGTTGGTAGTTTTCTGCGAAAATCTGGTAATCTCCAATTTGCAGATGCTATTACTTTATTTGCTGTTTCTAATTCAAAAAAATAGATTTTTTGTATTTTTTCAATTTCTTGCTTTCGATCATTTATTGATAAGGAAAGCGCATCGATCGTTACGGTGGCAGTTGTTTGATCAGCTTCCAGTATTTCAATCTCATTATCTAAGGAATCCTGATCCTTGTTTAAAGATGATAATTTTTTATTATTATGCTTAATATTCTTTTCATCTGATTTAATAACTGACTCTTGTTTATTTTTAGAAGTAACTATTTTATCTCTGGATGAAGACATTTTCCCTATTTCGTTTTTGAAGGACTGTATTTGATACTTAACTGATAGCTCTGTTGCGGCGTTTTCAGCTTCATGTTCTTCTTCTTTGCCTTGTGCTTGTTCATATGCTTCAATTATCTTGTTTACTTTATTATCAAGCTTATCAATCTTTTTTCTTATAAAGCGTAGCGTGGCGTCATGCTCCAAGCGCGTTTTTTCATAATCGCTTACTGCCGTACGCAAATCTGCTTCATTTTTATCAATAGCAGACAAATTTTCCTGTAAATCCGATGAGCAACTCTCAAATTCAAATTCTGCATCATTTAATTCATGATTCACCGCTTCTATTCGCTCATTTATAATACCCAACCTTTTGCTAAGATCCTGAATAGTCCCAGCATCGACTTTCATATCTATTATGGTCTTTTTCTTTTGTTTTCTTAATTCAAACTCTTTCTGATCTATCTCTCGTTGTTGTTTTTTAAACACCACTTGCCGTTTCCTCGGCTTTATTTCATACTCATCCCGTTGGCTAAATTGAAAATTTAAATCTCCAGTTGTTTCATCCTGTTCTTCAATATGATGCTCAATATCTTTTTCCATATCTTTAATTCTTGATTCACAAAGACTAATGCTATCTTTTAATTTGCGTAACTCCTGTTGTTCTAATTTTTTTTCTCGACTTACGTCTTTAAGCTTCATGCGTAATTTTTTCTCTATAACAGCAGATTTCTTTTTCTTCGCATTAATTGGCGCATTTAATTTTTCAACCTTTTTTTCAATCAGATCTACCTCAGTATATATAGGCATTGCCTTACTTTGCTGTTTTTTAAGATCTTTATCTGCCTTCTCAAGATCTGCTCTGGTCTTCTTTTCTTCGTTATTGTATTCCGTAGTTAAGTGATTAATATCCTGGGTATTTGTTTCTAATGCATTATTCGCTACTGCAATATCCTTGAAATATGTCTGCTTATTGCGCATTTGCTTATCTATCTCAACAGCGATTGCCTCTGGATCCTTAAAGGCTCTTATCATCTTATCTAATTGGATTACATCATCACGAGACCTATTAATTGATGAAGTAATTCTTTCGCGATCCTGCAACATGGAATCTCTATTCTTTAATAACTTTTTCTGCTGCTTTGTTACGTTCATAGCCTTAAACAGGTCTGCATATAATCCATCAATGTCTTCCACTGCTTTTCCAACAGTTCTTTGGGCTATAGTGCTTATATTTTTGATGTGGCTGCCCGGGCCGCCAAGATAGACATTGTCAATTTCTAACATTTTATTTGATATCGTGCTTCTTACGTCAGAAAAATATTTCATTGAATTATCAAGTTCCTTTGAAAATTTAGCTACTGGTGTTCCTAGAAGCTGTTGAGCATCTATCCAAGGTATGCTTTCTCCTGTATCTATAATGCTTTCATCCATTTCTATTCCATAATTAAGGAGAAAATCCTCTGCGAGTTTTCTATCGACATCAATAACCTTTCGTCCAACTTTAAACATTTTACAAAGAGGTAAATAAAAATCCCTTACACCAATCCAAAAATATCTTGATTCCACTAATTGCTGATTTTGAACCAATGCTAAATTCGTTCTTCTCTCATCTATATATATTATTAATGCATTACCCGAGCCAGTAGTCCCGGCTCCATAGCTATATATATTGTGTAATATTTTTGGGAAAGCGGTGGAATACCTGGGCTGTATCCCTGCGGCGGTTAGGTTGGTATAGTCATTTTGAATGGTCGCCCCGAGTGCGGAGTAGCAAACTACAGCATTATTTTCATATTTATCATTAAAAGACCAATCAACAATAGACTCTTCTAATTTTAAATTGTACGATTTAGTTAGATTATAGTATAAGTAGTCCTTAAAATCTTTTTTTGCACCACCCTCAGGTGTAGCAACAAAAGTCATCTCATAATTATATCTAGTCGAATACATCGCTAAATAATGGCTTCTGGTTTTTTTAGGATCTACATAGTTTGCATATACATGTTTGATTAAATCAGGAAGTGTCTTAATTGCATGTCCATTATATTGATAAGGAAGATCGTAAATCTTTGTTTGTTGAATTTCAAAGGTGTCAAGTTTTCTTGTAGCCTGTAGAAAAGTTACATTATCACCTGTATGTATAAAGGTCATCGCCTCATTTAAGCCGTTTAAATTCATCTTTACTGATTCTAGGATTCTAGCGGATTGTTTTTTCGGCTTATATCTTTTAATCGGAGCAGCAGATTCGAGTGATTTCTTTTTTTTCTTCTCTGCTTCTAGCCTTCTATCAATAGCCTTTCTTCTATCAGATAATACTCTCTTTTCAATACCTTTTCTTCTTTCTTTTCCTTCTCTTTTTTCGCCACCTTCAAAATTTCTTTTTTGTCGTAATCTACGTTCCTTACCAACTCTTTGTTCAAGTGTAGCGCGTCTATCTCCTCCACGTCTACGATCGGCAATAATTCTAACAGGCCCATCGCCACTTTGTGGTGGTGGAGTGCCCTCATCTATTTGACCTTGCCCCGTTGTAGAGAAGCTATCTGGAATTTGACCGGCCGGCTTTCCCTTTGCTTTTAATAGCGAAGCCAATAAGGGATTGTCGTCAGATTTAGTAGATTCCGTTTCATCTACATCATCCTGGATAGACTCTGCATCGGAATTTTCGTCAAGTTTCTTTTCAATAGTCTTAGTTGATGATTTCTTTATAAGTGGAGACGGCTGATCTCCTAACAATGATTCATCGATTTCAAATTTTTCAGCAACGTTAATAAATTTGTTTTGTGTAATGCCTTTAACTTTTTCTGATTCGGCTATAATAAGAATTCCAGAAGATTGTAATTTTTTTATATGGTAATAAATTTTATCTTTGGGAAAACTAATTTCATCAGCAATCTCAGAAGCTGTCAGAGGTTCATCATAAAGAACATCAATAATTTGTTTACGAATAGGGTCAGAAATGACCTTTAACAATTTAATGTTATCAATACGAAAAATGTCTTTTTGTTCCGAGGCCATAATTAATAAATAGTAAACGGTATAGTACTGTATACCTTATTTAACCCAAAGCCTCTTATATGGTGCTTATAGCTCATTAATAGTATGTGGTCTCCGCAAAAAATCACTTATAATAAGTAATTTTAGCAAATTTATATGAAAAATATATTAATTGACAAGAACTGTTTAAATTAATTTTAACATTGTAATATTTATAAAGGTTCATAAAAAAATAAGCATAAAGTGGGTATGATCTGTAAAATAATAGTTATAGATAAAAAAATATAAATTATAATTATAGCAATATTTACAGATAAGATCTTCGGTAGATTTAATAATATTTAATACAGGGATTGTAATATTTATCAATATATAGATTTACAATAGTGATATATGTTTATCATAAGATTGATATCTGTAAACAATTAAAGGTGTGCGATAATATATTATATAGCTTTAAATAATGACTTGTATTATTAAAAGATGCCATTAAAACAACTTTTTGACGTTTTCGGGCGGTCTACCAATAACTCCGCTATGCTTTTTAATTATAATTGGTCTTTCAAGTATTTTAGGGTTATTAGCTATAAGTTCTAATATTTGATCAAAATTCATATTATTAATATCTACTTTTAAGTCTTTAAAATTATTATCATAAGTACGAACTAAATCAATTGGTAGAATAGATAAATATTTACATATCTTACCTAAGCGTGCTACACTGGGTGGATCATTTAAGTATTCAATAGTAGTAAATTTGGTATTATTGTCACGCAATAATTGGAGTACCTTCCTACTCTTACCTCATCTATTGTTATGATATACAGTAATACACATTATATACACTCCTCTTATATTATCTGACAGTATTCATTAAATTTTTTTTTCTTTAATATTGGAACCCGGGCATCTGGACTGGGCAGCCCGACTGGAATCAATAAGTAGGCGCGTTCGTTGTCAGGTCGTTTACATATTCTTTCAAGAAAACCCATGGGCGAGGGGGTGTGTGTTAATGCCACTAATCCCGCCCTCTGAATTGCGGCTAATAAAAATCCGCATGCGATGCCAACCGATTCATTCACATAATAATTCTTATACTTTTGTCCGTTATTCAAATCATATATTTGCTTAAACACCACTATTATGTAGGGTGCTATTTCTAAGAATTCTTTGTTCCAATCTGTGCCAAACTTATTTAAATCATCTAACCAACTTTGTGGAGCGCGTTGTGTATAAAATGATTTTTCTTCTTTTTCAGCCGCTATTCGTATTTTTCTCTTTGTCTTGCTGTCTTTTACTATTGAAAAAAACCACGGTTCTTTATTTGCGCCTGATGGCGCGCTTGCTGCAATACTTATAATATTTTCTATTATTTCTTGTGAAACATCCTTTTTTGAAAAGTCACGGACCGACCTACGAGACTTAATTTGTTTTTTGAACTCCTTGCTTTGCTCCACCCGGGCACTGTTATTTATGGTATTATGTTTATATTTCTTAAATCCCATCCTGTTTTTCACCCAATTTAATTTACAACATATTTAGTTCTATATCATAGTGGTCTGTAAATATTTACAGACCTAGTCTCTCGAGGGTAATCTTATTTGTTTTTTTTTTAATTATATCCATTGTATCGTTGATACTCTTATATATTCACCCTATAATCACATAATCTTTTTTTATTAAATAATCTTGATTAACATACATTTACCAAACCAGCACTGGGATTCATGCCTCTTGATGTAGGCACTATTACTGTCGTTGTTGGTGCACAATGGGGTGATGAAGGAAAGGGTAAGATTACTGACTTCTTTGCTGGTTCTTCCGATTACGTTGTAAGATATCATGGTGGTAACAACGCCGGTCACACCGTTATTGTGGATGGTAATACTTTTAAACTTCATCTTATACCCTCTGGTGTTCTGTACTCTAATCCCAAGTGCGTTATTGGAAATGGTGTTGTTATTGATCCAAAAGCCTTGTTAGATGAAATTTCCTATTTATCTGAAAAAGGGGTTGTTCCAAACCTTATTATTAGTGATCGAGCACATGTTATCATGCCATATCATAAATTGATAGATATAGCTCTTACTGAACATCAGGATGATCTTGCCGCTGGAAGCACTAAGCGCGGTATCGCGCCTGTTTATGGAGATAAAATGTTCCGCAATGGAATTAGAATGGTTGATATTTTAGAACCAGATGTGTTTTTGGAAAAACTCAATAAATCATTTGCGTTTGCAACTAATCTTCTATTTGCTATAACTGCAACTAAAATGGATTTGCAATTAGATAAAATATATAATGATTATTTAGATATGGGTAACCGCTTAGCGCCTTATATATCTGATGTGTCATTAGAGCTCTATGCTGCATATAATAATAATAAAACTATACTTTTTGAGGGGGCACAGGGAATTTCGTTAGATGTAGATCATGGCATATACCCATACACAACCTCTAGCAATACAATCGCTGGTGGCATTTCTACTGGCACTGGTGTTAGCTACAGAGATATTCACAGAATCATTGGGGTTACAAAAGCTTATTTAAGTCGTGTTGGTGATGGCCCACTTCCTTCAGAGGTTCATGGATCTGAAGCAACCGAGCTCAGAGAGAAGGGTGGTGAGTATGGAACTACAACTGGGCGGGCGCGCCGCGTTGGTTGGTTAGATCTGGTTCAAGTTCGACAAGCTGTAAGAGTAAATGCGTTAACTGAAATTGCTTTAACGAAACTCGATATATTGTCAAACATAAATGAGCTTTGTGTTTGTACAGCATATGAAATAAACGGATCTGAAGAAACTGAAATGCCAGCAAGTCTTCAAAAATTTAGAGCTGCTAAACCTATATATAAAAAGTTATCTGGGTGGGGAGGATTAACAGACAGTATGATTCAAGATGGATATAGCACTCTTCCACAATCGCTAAGAGATTATGTGCAATTCATTGAAGGGGAGGTTAACTGTAAAGTTTCAATTATATCTGTAGGCCCTGAAAGACATCAAACTATTATTAGATAACTAGTGCCTTTTACAAAAGAAACAATTGATTTTAATGGAAAAACAGATTCTGAAATCGTAGCTATTTTACAAGAACACAATATTCCTTTATTACCAAGCGAAATTAAAATGATTCAAAATGATTTTTTAGGCAGACCGCCTTCGCTTGCAGAGTGCATTCTGTTTTCAATTGAAGGATCTGAGCATTGTTCATATAAAAGCAGTAGAAACCATCTTAAACAATTTAATACAAGTGGTCCTGATGTTGTTCTTGGCGCTAAAGAAGACGCTGGCGTTGTATCCATAGCGGAAGATAAAGATGGAAACCGCTGGTGTATTGTTATGAGCCACGAATCCCATAATCATCCTTCACAAATAGTCCCATATGAAGGTGCTGCAACTGGAGTGGGGGGGAATGTTCGAGATGTTTGCTGTATGGGGGCAAAAGTTATTGCATGTACAGACAGTTTTCGTTTTGGTGATATTCAGTCAAATAAAACAAAATGGATTCATGATGGTGTTGTCGCTGGGATTGGTGGTTATGCTAATCCTTTAGGGATTCCAAATATTGGAGGAGATATATATTATAATAGAAGTTATAATGATAATTGTTTGGTGACTCTTGTTACCCTTGGAGTGGTTCGCGAAGATGAAATATTTCACTCATATGCGCCAGAAAACGCAGATGGTTATGATCTGATACTAGTTGGAAAAGCAACAGATAATAGCGGCTTTGGTGGGGCAAGTTTTGCATCTCTTGAACTTGAAGAAGGGAAAAAGGAGCAGAACAAAGGTGCGGTACAAGAGCCGAACGCATTTTTAGAAAGACATATTCTAAAATCCTCCTATGCGCTATTTAAAATGATTATAGAAAAAAACCTGTTAAATAGGGTTGGTTTCAAAGATTTGGGCGCAGGTGGCGTTGCGTGTGCAAGCGTTGAACTTGCTGATACGTCTGGATATGGTGCAGAAGTTTGGCTAGATAATGTACATGTTGGTATGGACGATTTACATCCATCTGTGGTTTTGTGCTCTGAAACTCAAGAAAGATTTATGTGGGTCTGTCATCCTGATATTACAGATATGATAATAGATCATTACAATAATACATTTGATATGCCCGGTGTTTCTAATCTTGCCCGAGCCTCTGTAATTGGAAAAATACATAATAATAAACAGTATATAGTTCATTCCGGTAAAGATGAGATTGTAAATGCACCCGCTGAAATGATTACAAAAGGATTTAATTATAATCGTGCAATTAAAAAACCTGAGTCAAACCTAAATGAACCAGACCTTCAAGAACCAAAAAATTATAATCATATTTTAGAGAAACTAATAACACATGAAAATATATGCTCAAGGTCAAGCGTATATGAAACATATGATAAGCAGGTACAAGGTCGGACAATCGTTGAGCCGGGTGATGCTGACGCTGGTGTTCTTGCTCCATTTAATAATAGTCAATATCCAGAAGAAATTAGAAAAATAGGTATTGCACATTCAACGGATCATAATCCGCTGTATGGAAAAATTAGTCCTTATTGGTGTGGGGTAAATTCCGTCGTAGAATCTATGAGGAATGTTGCTACTACAGGGGCTACACCACACGCAATGACTGATTGTCTTTGCTTTGGAAACCCTGAAAAACCTGAACAAATGTGGGAGTTTGCTGAGGCTACAAAAGGAGTGGCAGATGCATGCAAGGGTATTCATCTCAAACACCGCCCAGGCCACTCGGTTCCTATTATTGCTGGAAATGTGAGCTTTTATAATGAATCAGCTGGTGGAGCTATTCCACCAAGTCCAATTGTAAGTTGCTTAGGAAGACTGTCTGATGTTGATAAGGCAATTACAACAGGTTTTAAGAAAAAGAAATCTAAAATTATTTTAATAGGAGAAAGAAGAAATGAGCTTGGCGGCAGTCTTTATTATTCATTATACAATTTTTTAGGTAAAAATTTACCAAAACCAAACTTAGAGGATGTTGAAGCTGAAATTTGGGCATTAACTGATCTAATAGATAATCAATTAATTCTTTCTGCCCATGATATTAGCGATGGGGGCATTGCTGTTGCGCTTGCAGAAATGACATTTCAAAACGAAATTGGTTTTGAAATAAATCCTGGGAAATCCCTTCGAGCTGATGTTTGGCTTTTTAGCGAAACTGGAGGTTTTATAATAGAGGTGGAAAAAAATAATTTATCAGGCGTCATTACTGCTTTGTCACAATACAAAATACATTATGAAGAAATCGGAGAAACCACCGATCATCAAGCGATGGTGTTTGGAAAAGAAATTTTTATGCCTATTTCTAAAGCAAAAGATGGTTGGCAGAAAGCCCTGAGAAATAAAATTAAATAAAAATTTATATGACATTAAAAAAATTAATTACAAAAAAAATTATATTTAAAATTATTAAGGAAAGATTTATAAATGAGGTCCCATATTTACAACTACTTGGGGTTAGGGTTGCAAAATTTGATTATCCCGATGTTGTGTTAGAGCTTAAATGGAAAAACAATCTTGTGGGAAATGTTATTCAAAAATCATTGCATGGCGGTGTTTCTGCTGCGGTCCTTGATTCAATTGGTAGTTTGGTGGCCGTAGCTCATTTCATTTCTAATGAGGAAAACCTCACTGCAGCATATCTGAAAAATAGAATTAGCCATATGGGGACTATTGATTTACGAACTGATTATTTATTGCCGGGCCGCGGTAGCAAATTTACAGCAACAGGGAAAGTAGAGAGGGCAGGGGAAAGAGTTACGGTTTGTAGAATGAAAATGTTTAACGATGATAAAGAGTGTATTGCATTAGGAACAGGGTCTTATTTGTGGAGCGATAAAAATCAACATGACAAAAAATAAACTTGATTACAAATTAGCTGGGGTTGATATAAGCGCTGGAAATGAAGCTGTTGAATTAATTAAAGATAGTGTTAAATCAACGTTTTCTAAAAATGTGCTTATTGGTTTGGGCGGGTTTGGTGCGCTGTATGATTTAAAATTAATTGCAAAAGAATATGATCATCCTGTTTTGGTGCAAAGCATTGATGGCGTCGGGACAAAAACAATAATTGCTAGAAAGCTAAAAAAATATGATACTATCGGCATAGACTTATTAAGCGCAGCTACAAATGATATTCTTGTTATGGGTGCAAGACCAATAACGTTTCTTGACTATATCGCCAATGATCAATTAGACCCTGTAGTTATAAAGGAAATTGTTGCTGGAATGGTTAAGGCGTGCAAAGGCGCTGATGTATCATTGATTGGTGGAGAAACTGCGGAAATGCCTGACACCTATTTACCTGGGGAACATGATTTAGTTGGGGTTATCACTGGTGTTGTGGAAAAAAATAAAATTATTAGTGGAAATTTAATTACGCCAGGAGATACTATATTAGGTCTGCCATCCAGCGGGCTACATACAAACGGATATTCTTTAGCAAGAAAGATATTTTTTGACATTGGAAATTATGATATAAACGACCACCCAAAGGGTTTAACAAGCTCGGTTGGGTTAACGCTTTTGGAGCCACATATCAACTACACAAATGATGTTTTTACATTATTAGATAGAGATATTATTATTAAAGGAATGGCGCATATTACGGGCGGGGGGCTTATAGAAAATATCCCACGTATTTTACCTGAAAACTGTACAGCAAATATTAATAAAGGAACCTGGGAAATTCTTCCTGTTTTCAATGTTATGCAATTCGTTGGAAATATAGATGAGGATGAAATGTTCCGCACATTTAATATGGGCATAGGGATGATAATTATAGTATCTAATGATGAAGCTGCCAAGATCAGAGAGTTAATTAATGTAAGTGAAATAGGAAAAGTTGAAGAGGGGAAAAGAGGGGTTAAATTAATTTAATGAGCGCTAATGTTGCCATAGTACAGTTCCCAGGATCAAATACAGAACGTGAAACATTTATGGCCTGCGAAAGGGCGGGGTTAAATCCGGTTGAGTTTTTATGGAATGAAAACCATGATGTACTTAAAAGTTTTTTAGGTTTTATTATTGTAGGGGGCTTTTCGTATGAAGACAGATCTAGATCTGGGGTAATCGCCTCACTTGACCCTATCATAAATATAATAAAAAAAGAGTCGGAAAAAGGAAAGCCCGTTCTAGGAATATGTAATGGGGCACAAATATTAGTAGAGTCAGGAATGGTGCCTGGTATAAATAATTATTCCCTTTCTTCCTCTTTATCCAACAATAAACGTATAGTAAACGGTGAAGTTCTTGGCACGGGATATTATAATGAATGGGCACACTTGTCGTGTTCCATTGATCCGGAAGATAGCGCATTTACAAGAGCGTTGAATGCCGGTGATACAATGCATATTCCATTTGCGCACGCTGAAGGGAGATTTGTAATTCCAGACAACTTGTTAAACATATTAATAAACAACCATCAGATCCCATTTCGATATTGTGATAATAATGAAAATATTATTAATGAGTTTCCTACAAACCCAAATGGGTCAACATATAATATTGCAGCTCTTACAAATTCTTCTGGAAATATTATGGCTATAATGCCCCACCCAGAGCGCACAGTAAATGGAGATAAAATTTTTATATCGATGCGAGATTATATTGAATCAAAGAATAAAATAAATATTTCTTTTCTAGATTATAAACTAGATAAGAAAAATATTAAAAATTATGCTTCTGAAAATAATGGGGTAGAGTGGGTTGTTAATATGATAATTACAGATAATGAAGCCAATTCGGTTCAAAACGCTCTTAATCAAGCTGGTATATATGTAAATATACAACGAATGACTCATTGGGAAATAATTGGGGGAAATAATTCTAACTATGCTGAAATCGAAAGAAGCGGTGAGTTGTTTAATAGCAATAAAGAATATATATCAGATTTTAGTCCGGATAAAAACAGCATTACTTTTTTGGTGAGACAAAACGAAGACATGTTGGGCATTCAAAAAAAACAGTCCCTTATAGATCGATTCAATATAGAAGATATAAATGAAATTCGTTATGGTGTCCTATGGAACATAAAAGTAAAAAGTGGTAACTTTGATCAGGTTATTAAAAAAGTTTTAGGCAGTCAAATCTTATTTAATCCGTTTTCACAAAATTGTTATACATATGAATGATAATTATAATAAAAGAATTTCACTAGAGCTTAATAACTGCTTAACGGAAACAAGCTTCCTAAAAGGGAACAAAAGAACTGGTAAAGTAAGAGATCAATATGATGTTGGAGATAAAATAGTTCTAATAACAACCGACAGACAAAGCGCTTTTGATCGTGTACTCGCTTCTATACCGTTTAAAGGGCAGGTGTTAAACCAAATAAGCGCATGGTGGTTTAAAAAGACTGAACATATTGTTGCAAATCACTTGATTGAAATGCCTGATCCAAATGTTGTTGTAGCAAAAAAATGCAAAGTGATTCCTATCGAGTTTGTGGTCCGTGGTTACATAACTGGCAGCACAAGCACATCGCTTTGGACAGTATATAACAATGGGGATAGGGAATATTGTGGAAACAAACTTCCAGAAGGTTTAATAAAAAATCAAAAATTAGATGGCAACATGTTAACACCAACAACAAAAGAAGAGCACCATGATAGACCTATCTCTCCTGAAGATATTATAAACGAGGGGTGGATGACAAAAGAAGACTGGGTTTTTTGTAGTAAAATAGCTTTAGATTTATTTTCTTTTGGTCAAAAGATTGCTGCAGAACATGGAATGATTCTTGTGGACACAAAATATGAAATGGGTATTGATGGATCTGGAAATATATTACTTATCGATGAAATACATACGCCTGATTCTAGTAGGTACTGGATTAAAAATACATATGAGCAAAGAATTGAAAATGGGTTAGAGCCAGAAAACATTGATAAGGAGTTTCTGCGTCTTTGGTTCGTAGATAATTGCGACCCTTATAATGATGATGAACTTCCACCTGCGCCTAACAACCTGGTTGTTGAGCTATCTAATAGATATATTTATTTATACGAGACAATTATAGGAGAAAGTTTTCCGATGCCAGTTAAGGGTGAGCTTATTGAAAATAGAATTATAAATAATTTAAAGGAATATATATAAATGAAAGTCGTTATTATTATGGGATCGGTTTCCGATAAACCGCACTCATTAAAAATTACAAATAAACTTGATGAGTATAAAATTAAATGGGAGCAACATGCTGCTTCTGCACATAAAGAGCCAAGAAAAGTTTTAGATATATTAGATAATAATATAAATGAAAAAGAGTTGGTATACATTACGATTGCAGGTCGCTCCAATGCGCTGTCTGGTTTTGTGGCTGCAAATTCAACATTCCCAACATTAGCGTGCCCACCTTTTTCTGATACATCCGACATGCTCGTTAATATTCACTCTACATTACAAATGCCTAGCAATACGCCCGTGCTAACTGTTATTGATCCTGGAAATTGCGCGCTAGCAGTAAAGCGGATTTTTGGTGCCTGATCAGCTAAATAGCATTTCTACTTTAGACGGCCGGTATAATAAAGAGGCTTCTATACTTTCAAACTATTTTTCGGAATCTGCTCTGATGAGATACAGGATAATGGTAGAGGTTGAATATTTAATTTCACTAAGCAAAGAAAAAAAACTAGTTGACCTACCGCTAATTAGCAAGAGTGTCCAAAACTCATTACGAAAAATCTATCAAAAGTTTGATACTATATCTGCTAGAAGGATAAAAAAGATTGAATCACAAACAAATCATGATGTAAAAGCTGTGGAGATATTTATATCAGAAAAATTGAAGAAAATGAATAAAACCAATCTTGTGCCCTGGATACACTTTGGCTTAACCTCCGAAGATGTAAATAATATTTCATATAGTATGATGTGGAAAGATGGAACAAAAAATGTATACCTTGATAAATTAAATACTATTATAAAAGCAATTAAAGCTCTGGCAAGTAAATACTCTAAAGAAGCAATGCTGTCTCTAACGCATGGTCAACCAGCTACGCCAACTACATTTGGTAAAGAAATGGCTGTATTCTATTCTCGATTAAATAAACACTATAAACTATTACAAAAGTTAGAACTAGAGGGGAAAATAAGTGGCGCTACCGGAACGTGGGCAGCTCACTTTCTAGCATATCCAAATATTGATTGGTTAAAATTTTCAAATAAATTTGTTAAATATTTTGGCTTAAAACATAATCCGCTAACCACACAGATTGAATCTCACGATTCCCTTGCCGAACAATATCATTTACTTGCTCGTGTTAATTCAATTTTAATAGATTTTTCAAATGATATGTGGTTTTATATAAGCAGAGGAATATTAATACAAAAAATAGTTAGCGGTGAAACCGGCTCTTCAACTATGCCACATAAAATTAATCCAATTCATTTTGAAAATGCTGAAGGGAATTGCGGATTAGCAAACTCGTTGTTGATTCACCTTGCAAATAAATTAACAATCTCTAGATTGCAACGGGACCTTTCGGGAAGTACTGTAATAAGAAACCAGGGCGTTGCGTTAGGTTATTGTGTTATTGCATTAAACAGCCTAATTAAAGGAATAGATCGTGTTAAAATCAATAAACAGAGAACTAAGGATGAGTTAAATAATCACTGGGAAATTCTTGCTGAAGCGGTACAAATAATTCTTAGAAAAAATGGCTATTCTGATGCATATGAAAAAATAAAAGAACTTACCCGAGGAGAAACTATAGGCAAAAACAATATTCAGGAAATTATTTCATCACTTGATATTTCTCATGATGATAAAAATATATTAATGAATCTAACCCCTAGGGGCTATACAGGATTAAGCTCTGTATTAGCAAAATTAAGATAATGTGTGGAATAGCTGGAATATATTCTAATAAACCTGTTGCTGCTGAATTATATGATAGTCTAATACATTTACAGCATCGTGGGCAGGATGCTGCAGGTATTTTTACTTACAAAAACCGTATGCACAAATCAAAAGGGTCCGGTTTGGTTAAAGATATATTTACAGATAAAAAAATAGCTGGACTAAAGGGCAATATTGGAATAGCTCATAATCGGTATCCCACACATGGGGGTTTTGGTCATGGTGAAATTCAACCATTTTGGACTTCCGTTCCATACGGTATTGCGTTAGCTCATAATGGAAATTTGACAAACTATACTGAGCTTGCAAAAATAGTAACGAGCAGTGAATCTAGATACTTAAATACACAAAGTGATACGGAAGTTCTCCTCCATTTATTTGCAGACCTGTTGCACAACAAACAACAACCAACTGATGATGAAGAATTTTTTGGCAACCTATGTAGTGCGGTAGAAAAAATTTTTGATAATGTTCATGGTGCATACTCTGTGGTTTCTTTAATAATTGGGAAAGGCTTAGTTGCGTTTAGAGACCCTAATGGTATTCGTCCTCTTGTAAAGGGTGTTAGAACAAATAAAGAAGGGAAAAAGGATCGTATCATTGCATCGGAAAACACTATGTTTTATCCATTGGGTTTTGAACCAGAGGGAAGTGTTTTGCCGGGGGAGATTATATACATAACCCAAGAAGGCGTAGTATTTAATAAGCGTCTGGAAAAACAAACATTTAATCCCTGTATATTTGAATATGTATACTTTGCACGTCCGGATGCAACCTTGAACGATGTAAGCGTTTATAGATCTAGATTAAGAATGGGTCAAAATCTGGCCGAAAAATGGAAACAAAAGTTCCCAGATAAAATTCCCGATATAATTATTCCCGCACCTAGCACAGCAAATACATCTGCTTTGTCAATGGCAAACACCTTGGGTGTTCGTTATTCTGAAGGATTATATAAAAACCCATTTATAGGCAGAACTTTTATCATGCCCGGTCAAAAGGCGCGTAAAAAATCTGTTCGGTACAAACTGACTCCTCAAAGAACAGAAATAGAAGGGAAAAAAGTTATGATAGTTGATGATAGTATTGTTCGAGGAAACACATCCAGGGAGATTGTTCGTATGCTGAAAGACTTTGGTGCAACAGAAGTATATTTTGCCGTAGCGTGCCCACCCGTGATATCGCCTTGTTTTTATGGGGTTGATATGCCAACACGAAAGGAATTAATCGCTAATAATAAATCTGTAGATGAAATAAAAAAATATCTTAAGGTTGATCAGTTAATTTATCAAGACATTGATTCTTTATCGGAAGCTGTTATGAGAAAAGGAGATCATCATATTGACCAACCATGTATGGCCTGCTTTGATAAAAAATATATTACTAATGAAATGAATATTCAAAAAATAAACGAACTTGAAGAAATGCGTATCAAAGACCGTAACGGAAAATAAAAATGAATATATTAATTGTGGGTTCTGGGGCGCGAGAACATGCTATTGCTAGATCTCTACATAATTCCCCGAAACTAAAAACTCTTTATTGTTTAGCATCAAATAATAACCCTGGTCTACAAAATATTTGTTTTGATATGCAGGTTGCCGATATAAATAATAATGAAACAATATTAAAGTACGCAAAGGAAAACAATATTTACCTAGCAATTATTGGCCCTGAAGGCCCTCTTGCTAACGGGGTGACGGATGTGCTTGCTGGATCTGGAATCCGGGTTGTTGGGCCAACCAAGGAGCTTTCTAAAATTGAGTCATCTAAATCATTTACAAGAGATTTATTGCTTGAATACAAAATACCAGCAAGCCCTAAATATAGTGTATTCGACTCAATAAAAGGTGCGCAAGGCTTCTTAAATTATCTGGGAAATGATTTTGTTGTAAAGTATGATGGTCTTGCAGGTGGTAAGGGGGTTAAGGTTTCGGGAGATCATCTCCATTCGCATAAGGAAGCGTTGGACTTTTGTGATCAATTAATACAAAAAGGTGGCAAGTTTGTGATTGAAGAAAAACTAATTGGTCAGGAGTTTTCGCTTATGAGTTTTTGTGATGGAAACTGTCTTAAACATATGCCCGCAATACAGGACCACAAACGAGCGCTTGAAGGAGATTTAGGTCCAAACACTGGAGGAATGGGTACATACTCTGATGCAAATCACTCTTTACCTTTTCTTACAATAAATGAACTAAATGAGGCTCAGAAAATAAATGATTTAACAGCTGCTGCGTTAAAGAATAAATATGGTTATGGTTATAAAGGTGTGTTGTATGGTGGTTTTATAGCCACATCTCAAGGCGTTAAGTTAATCGAATACAATGCCCGCTTTGGAGACCCAGAAGCAATGAATGTGTTATCTTTGTTGGAATCAGACTTTGTCGATATTTGCATAGGCATAGCAGATGGTAAATTAAAAAACATTGATGTCAATTTTTTAAGAAAGGCAAGTGTTTGTAAATATGCGGTTCCTCAAGGTTATCCTGATAAACCAATAAAAGGGGAAGAAATAAAAGTAGAAAATATAAAAAATGTAGATGGTCTGTTTTATGCATCAGTAAACATAGAAAACGATAAAATAATATTGGCAGGTAGCCGTGCGGTTGCAATTGTTGCGGTTGATGATTCTATATCTGGGGCTGAGGCTATTGTTGAAAAAGAAATTTCACGTGTTGAGGGTCCTTTGTTTCACAGGAAAGATATTGGAAAAAGCATTCTAATTCAAAGAAGAATTGACCACATGAGGACCATTAGATGATTAAACTTGGGGTCCTTGGTTCAACACGTGGAACAGATCTTCAAGCAATAATTAATTCGATAGAAAAAAAGGAGTTAATCGCTGAAATAACTATTGTGATATCCAATAAAGAAGAGTCTTATATACTTGAGCGTGCGAAGAAAAATAATATTCCTTCTATCTTTCTTTCGCATAAAGGAAAAACTAGAAAAGAGTTTGATCAGGAAACGACAACTGTCCTTAAAGAAAATGGTGTAGAATTAATTCTTTTAATTGGGTTTATGCGAATTCTTTCTGCTCAATTTTGTCAAACATGGAGAGATCGTTTATTAAATGTTCATCCATCGTTATTACCAAAATATGCTGGAGGAGTGGATGTAAATGTCCATGAAGAGGTATTAAGAAGCGGGGAAAGGGAAACGGGTTGTACAATCCATTTTGTTACAGAAAATGTGGATAGTGGCCCTATTTTAATTCAAAAAAAATGTAATATTGATGATAATGATACTGCGGAAACCTTAAAAGCAAAGGTTCAAGCCTTAGAAGGTGAAGCTTTTATTGAATCAATTCAATTAATACAAAATAATATATATGCTAAATAATCCGCTTTTAAACCAGGGCCCCATTGAAATTAAACGGGCTCTTATTTCAGTTTTTGACAAAACTGATGTCTTAGAGTTTGCAAAATCATTGAATAATCTTGGAGTTGAAATTCTTTCTACAGGTGGCACCGCAACTGTTCTGAGAAGTGGAGATATACCTGTAACAGATGTTAGCGACTATACTCAATTCCCTGAAATTATGGATGGTAGAGTAAAAACTATAAACCCTCTAATTGCCGGGGGGATCCTTGGTTTGCGCGATCAACATTATGAGGAAGCTCGTTTAAACAAAATAAAATGGATTGATCTAGTAATATGTAATCTGTATCCTTTTTCAGATGTAATCAAACAACAGGGGTCTGATTTAGCCGTAGCTATGGAAAATATTGATATTGGTGGTCCAACCATGATCCGATCAGCGGCAAAAAATGTTGGGTGGACATGTGTAGCTGTAGACCCGAAAGATTATAAAATAATTATAGATGAATTAAGCGCAGGTAATATTTCATTTGAAACTCGAAAGAAACTATCGGTTAAAGCTTTCGGACACACTGCGCAATATGATACAATTATTCATAACTATCTGTTTAATGAAAGTTTTCCCGATGAGTTATCGTTGACTTATATGAAACATTCGATTTTAAGGTATGGTGAAAACCCCCATCAAGTTGCAGCGGCCTATAGGGTTAAAAATGATAAATCTATTAATGTTCTCAATGCTAAAATTCACCAAGGAAAGGCTCTTTCATATAATAACATAATGGATGCAGACGCAGCGTTGAATTGTTTAAGGGAGTTTGATAATACGACTTGTGTTGTTGTAAAACATTCTAACCCTTGCGGTGTTTCGGAAGGAAAGAATTTGTTGGATGTTTATAAACAAGCATTTGGAGCAGATAGCTTATCTGCTTTTGGTGGGGTAATTGCTTTAAATAAAAAATGTACTGTAGAAATTGCTAATGAAATAAACAAAGTGTTTGTAGAAATTGTCTTGGCACCGTCATTTGATAGTAATGCGCTTGAAGTTTTTTCAAATAAAAAGAATCTTCGTATACTAGAAACCGGCTATATACAAAAAAGAGAAGATAAGTTAGAGGTTCGCAATTTAGATGGTGGATTGCTTATTCAAGGAGTAGATACAAGTGAAATAAAGATTGAACAACTAGAAACGGTTACTGATGTTTCTCCCGATGAAACCGATATTGAAAACATGTTGTTTGGGTGGAGGGTGCTAAAACATATAAAATCTAATGCCATATTATTGGTAAAAAATAAAACGAGCGTTGGAATTGGAGGCGGTCAGGTAAGTCGGGTTGATGCGGTTGATATAGCTATAAAGAAATCAGGGGAAAGAATTTCTCAAAGCATACTTTGCTCTGATGCTTTCTTTCCTTTTCGTGACAGTATAGATAAAATTGCTAACACTGGAATTAAAGCTATTATCCAACCGGGTGGATCTATACGAGACAATGAAGTTGTATCTGCTTGCAATGAACACCGGATCACGATGGTCTTTACTGGAAAGCGTTGTTTTAAACACTAACTATATAAGGACTAATATTTACGAAACGCTCTAATCATCATTTGGGTATTTTACCCCCCACTCTTTTCTAAGAAAGTCTGTAGTTTTCAAAACTTTAAGGGTTTTTTCTAATGGAAAGACCGCGCTTTCAATTTTGTTTTTTAATAAACAGCGTTGCGCTTCAATGGCTTCAAACTGATACCCAAAACCTTGAAAAGGTTTGTTGATTGTGGTTTCTTCTCCTGTTGATAAATAAACAGTGTACTTCTGGGGGTGATAAAAATCATATACTACAATTTTACCTTTTTCTCCATATATCCTTGCTTCGTGCGGGGTTACAAAAGAAACTGAAGAACTAAGTTGTGCTAGGCGTCCATTTTGATATTCAAGATTATATATTGCATATTCATCTGTTCCCTGGTTAGTTAATTTTGCAAAACCGCTTATTCTCTTTGGTTGTAAATCAAAAATAAAATTAGAAAAATTGATTGTATAAACGCCCAGGTCTAGTAATGCTCCTGCGCCAAGTTTTTTTTCATAAAACCTTGATCCCTTAATTCGTGGTTTTTTTATACCGAAATCTGCTTGTATTAATTTAGACTTTCCAATAACTCCGTCGCTTATATCTTTTATTAAATGCTTGGTTGCTGGTAAAAACCTTGTCCACATTGCCTCCATTAAAAATATTTTTTTTTGTTTTGCTATGTCAATTAGAAGCTGTGCTTCTTTGGCGTTTACACATAGCGGCTTTTCGCATAATACAGGTTTATTCGTATCAAGACAAAGAAGAGTGTTTTTATAATGAAAATTATGTGTTGTTGCAATATATACTATATCCACATTTTCGTCTTTAACTAAATTGTTATAATTACTGTAAACTTTTTTAGCATTATATTTGTTTGCAAATTTCCTTCCTCTTTCTTTATTATTTGAAGCAACAGCATATAAGATGGAATTATCAACATATTGTAAATCTGAAACAAACTTTTGCGCGATATTACCGCAACCAAGTACTCCCCATTTTATTACGTTTCTCATATAAATTCTTTTGAGAAAAATTTTTGGTTATCATATAAAAAACCTATTGTAATGAAAAATGTAGCTATAAACAAAGTTACCTTTTTGGGTGCAGAATGAGGTGTTTAAACAAATTGCTTGTACGAATAAAATTTTCATCCATATATGTTGTTCGGTATAATCCTTTATTGTATAAATGTGCCTGGTCTAAATAATGGGGGCTGTTTTGTTGTCCAGATTGTCCTGTAGGTATAATAAATTGAGTTAAATTCATATTGCTCATATCTACAATTCTCCTAAAGCTTGCTCCAACGCTTTGATCAAAATCCTCCAAAACTTCGTATTCACCTTTATTAACTGTCATGGAAGATCCTCCTGTTTTATATGGGCCCACATTAAACCCAAAAAGAAGATCTAATAGTTTTATTTTCCCTAAAGGGTGGGGGTGTGTAAGTGTGTGTAGTGCCCCCCATGACCAAACAGAAGGGTTTACGCCTACTTCATTTTCTATTCTATTTATAGCGCGATCATAAGAACTAATAATGATTTCTTCTATGGATTCAGTTTTATTTTTTGTGCGCACATCATCTATCCAGGAAGATTTTCCTGTTGAAAGAACCCAGTGAATATTTCTGTAGGGTAACATTGAAAAATGTACGAGCGCATCAAAGGCTTTTTCGTCAACAAGATCTAATTCATCTTTATATATATTGTTTAACAATTCATCTAAAATCACATGAAAAACTAAAGCTGCACTAGAGTTTGGGCTTTCTATAAAATCCCAGTTTACTAAATATTCATAAGCGGTTTTTTGATTTCCACTTAGGTTGTTAGGTAGGTGTTTTAGAATATTAGGTGTCACTTCTCGCGCAAAAGAAGATAGTCTGTCATTCTGTAATAGTTTCATATCATTCGGGCTCAATTTTTCTTTGCTTTCTATCCATTCTTCTATACGCTCAATTCGACTTGGCTCTGCCCACTGATTAGAAATATAATATGGAAAGGTATCGTCCACTATTTTGTTATTGGCGGTAGCTATATATCCTTTTTTTGGATTATATATATAAGGCATTTCATCAAATGGAATAAACCCTTTCCAATCATAATCTGAGTCCCACCCAGGTCTTGGAACCAAACTTCCTCCATCTTTTCGTATAGGAATTAGCGCTGCGGCCCTCCATCCTATATTACCTAAAGTGTCAGCATAAATAATATTTTGTCCTGGAACAGAAAACTCTCTTACAATGTTAGAAAATTCATTCCAGTTTTTTACTAAACTAAGTTTTGATAGTGCACTTATCTCGTTTGTTATTTTATTTCCCACCCAAGACATTGATATTGCATAATTTTTTTCTTTTAATAAGGGGTGTATATCACTAATAATGGGCCCGTGGTGTGTTTCGCGTATTATTATTGTAGTGTCTTTTTCTTCTTTTAAAGATATTGTTTCTTTTCTTGTAATAATATCTAGCCATTTATTATCATGTTTATATTTATTTGGATTTTCTGGGTGAATTTTTTCAATAAAAAAATCTATATCATCTGCCATGATGTTAGTAAAACCCCACGCAACCTTTTCATTTTGACCCAAAACGGGGAGCGGGAAGCCGGGCAAAAAGGCGCCGCTTACATTGTATGTGCCTCCTTTTAAATGCATCTCATACCATTTGGAAGGTTGTGTGAATTTTAAATGTGGATCATTTGCAAGTATTGGTTTTCCTGTGGTTGACTTTTTTCCAGAAACAACCCAACTATTAGATCCAATGCTTACACCGTTTGCGCCTGTTAAATCTCTAATCTTTTTTTCATGATTCCAGATGGATGAAAAAAGTAACTTTGTATTTTTATATTTATTTTCCTCTGATATTGTTGGCCTAAATGGTTCATATATTGGAAAAAGTTCATTAAGTTTTTCAGAGCCAAAATATTCTAATAATAAACCAAATAAAATTTCAGGCTTCCAAGATTGTTGCAAATCGTGCGCCATTAAACGACCATATGCAATAATATCCACTGGTTTAATTTTCAATGGCTTTACTCTTAATAATTTGAATTCTAAAGGATATTTACCATCTAATTCATCAATTCTAGCATTAATTCCATCACAAGTGCTTTGTAGTGTTTTAATTGTTTTTTGATCTGTGTTGTTAAGAATTTCTTTTGCGGTTTTATAAATACCCCAAGTGCGTAGATATATATCATCTTTAAGATAGTTGTCACCAAAAAACGCTGCAAGACTTCCTCTGCTTGCAGATACAACTAATGAAATTTGAAAAAGCCTATCTCTTGCGGTTTGATATCCTGCTGCAAAAAATAAATCAGATTCGTTTTGAGCAAAGATATGTGGCACGCCGTAATTGTCAGTAAATATATCAACGGTTTGTTGTAAACCCGAAATCTCCTTTTCACCTGAATATGTTGGATTTGGATTGTGAAAATATATTCGTAATGCAATAATAATCAATACTATAACGCCAATGGAATATCTCATTACCATTTTCATATAAATATATTTAGTTTTGATAATGTTATTAAACAATATAAATATTTATACAGATTACCGTAAAATCTCACCTATATGATTAGTTAAATATGTTATTAATAATTGCAACAATAGCTGTTTTGGGCGTTCTTCTTCTATTTATCTGGGACACAAGCAAAGATCAAGAAACTAGTAGCAAAATTTTTTCCTATTACACGCCTTTTTACGCAGAGTCTGTTGTTACACATGAATATTTATCTTCACCTGAATCTGTTTGGAAATCTTTGACTAACTTGGATTCTTATCAATCGTGGTTTCCTAAAATAAATAGGTTATTACCCGATGGTGATACCGATAGATATGTTCATCAGTTTTCATTTGATAAATTTTCTTTTCTTCCTGGCGCAAGATTATTGCTTCGACCAAATAGTTGGTCGCCATTTTATAAAAGCAGGGTGGTGGTGGTAAATAAAAATGAAAAAATTACTTTTGATTTAAAACTAAATCCGCTTTATCGAGAGTATGTTGATTTTTCCTTAAAAGCTGAACCATATGGAACGTCCGTAGTTTGTCGTAGAATTAGTCGGGGTTTGTTCTCAATATTTTCATTATGGGGTTTTTCTAGCTCGAAATACAAAATTCTTGAAAACCTTGGTTTCTTTATTTCCTCTGATATTAAAAAAGATAATGATACTGATAAAACTTCAACTGATAGCACAACGCCTTCATTAAGTAGGGGGGCTATTATTGCACAATCTGTACAAGCTGGTTTAGAAGGAAATATGGATTTAATTAATGCTATTCCAGATAAACCAACACGGGGATTAGCTAAGTCCACATTAATCCAAACTAAAAGGAAAGGTGGTATACTTCCCGAAAATTTGAAGGAGGCCCTATTAGAAGTTCCCTCTGTAGATAATACAATAAAACAAACAGGTGATAAAGGGTTTGCTTCTCAAGAAGAACGCATTACCTATCTCGTTAACCTTGCTTTAGACGGAGATGATGAGCTGCTTAATGCTGAATCTGATAGGGTTATACGTGGGAAAGCAAAAGCAATGATCATAAAAATTAAGCGCGGTTCTGTCGACCGACCTCCGGTACCTGTGGCCTCAGCTCAGTCAACGCTGTTGACTGTTTCTACAGCTACAAATCAAGAAAGTGAAAAAGAGCTTATATTAAGACTGGTTAAAGATGGGGTTGGGGGAAACATGGATGAAATTAATTCATTAGATAACAAGTTGCTCCGGGGAAAAGTTAAATCTGCAATAGTTAGAGAAAAACGAGCAAATAAGTAACAAAATTCTCTTGTTCATGAAATTAAACAATTTATTTATTATACTTTTTTATATAATGCTTTCCAGCTGTATAAATAAAAACACAGAGTCAGAAAAACTGCATAATCTATTTAATGAGGTTTGGGAAAATGGACTACAAGAGTTTCCTGTTCGAGCAACATATTTAGGTGACTATAGATATAATGATAGACTTTCAGATATGAGCATAGAGGCAATCAACAGGCGGAATGAAAAGAATAAATTGATACTTAAACGACTTCAAAATATTAATAAGAATAAGTTGAACGACAATGATGTTTTAAACTTTGATTTGTTTTTTAAAAGGATTATAAGGTCTGTTGAATCACACTCGTTTAAAGAATATTTAATGCCTATAGATCAAATGGGTGGTGTCCAAATTGACTTTCCAAATTTAGTTGAAGCTACGCCCTTTAGGAATCAAATAGATTTTGATGACTATCTTAAACGGTTGGCTTTATTTCCTCAGTATATAGAACAAATAATTAACTTAATGCATGAAGGAGTTAAAGAAAATATTGTGCACCCAAAAATTGTACTTCAAAAAGTGCCAGATCAAATACTAACACAGCACCAGATTGCGATAGAAAAAAGCCCCTTTTACAAACCTTTTAAAGAAAAAATATCCGTTTTACCAGAATCATTACGTTTAACATATCGAAATAAAGGACAAATAACAATTCAGGAAAATGTTTTCACATCGTATAAAAAACTTTATGATTTTTTCTTATATACATATTTACCTAATTCGCGGGAGAACATAAGCGCAGCAAGCTTACCAAATGGAAATCAATTTTATGAATTCAAAGTAAAAAGTTATACAACAACCAATAAAACGCCGCAAGAAATTCATGAAATTGGCCTGAGTGAGGTTTTGAGAATTCGAATAGATATGGACAAGGTTATAAAAAAAGTTGGGTTTGTAGGGTCTTTCAATGATTTTATTTCTTATCTAAGATCAAATTCTGATTTTTATTATAATAGACCTGATGATCTTTTAGATGGATACAGAACAATATGTAAAAAGGCTGATCCAGAACTAGCAAAACTTTTTGGTAAGCTACCGCGCCTTTCATATGGTGTAAAGCCTATTCCTGATTTTCAGGCACCAGCATCACCCACCGCTTATTATTATAGCGGTTCACTAAAAGCGGGGCGTCCTGGATATTTTTGGGCGAATACATATATGTTGAATACCAGGCCCAAGTACGAAATGGAGGCTCTTTCTTTACATGAAGCTGTTCCTGGTCATCACTTACAAATTTCAATTTCACAAGAATTAGAAAATGTCCCGGAATTTCGAAAGCACGGTGGGTTTACTGCGTTTAGCGAAGGTTGGGGTTTATATGCAGAAAAACTTGGAGAAGAAATGGGTTTTTATAAAGATCCTTATTCAAAATTTGGTCAATTAACTTATGAAATGTGGCGCGCTTGCAGGTTGGTTGTTGATACAGGTATGCATGCATTTGGGTGGAGTAGGGAAAGGGCAATTAAATATATGTCTGACAATACAGCAAAGACTCAAAATGACATCGTTGTTGAGATTGATCGATATATTGCCTGGCCTGGGCAAGCCCTTGCATATAAAATTGGGGAACTGCGTATTTTAGAATTACGCTCACTTGCAGAAATAACAATGGGAGATAAGTTTGATGTGCGAAGTTTTCATGATGTTGTTCTTGGGAGTGGTGCGGTGCCTCTTGATGTTCTAGAAAGGCATGTAAAAGAGTATATTGCGACAAATATCAGTGATTAATTTTATACTGAAACTGATATAGGTTTTCTCTTCCTTGAACAGGCAACATTTTAATTAATGTAAGATTCATTTCCCTTTTAAGATTTGGAAAAAGAGTAACTCCTGTTCCAAAAATCAACGGGTGGATTGTAATATACAAATGTGTTAAGTGCGCAGAAAAACGCGTAAATGTTGTTCCTCCACCTATAATAAAGCATTTATCCGCCTTTATTTCATTAAGTATTGTTTTGGGTTTGTCATTTCTATTAACTACGATCTCATTTCGTCCTTTTAGATCTAATGTTAATGTTTTTTTTGTTTTTGATCCCATTATAACCGGATATCCCATTGTTTGCTCTTTAAATAAATGTAAATCTAAAGACCAATCCACCGTCTCATTACTGTCTCTTGCAATATAACCATCAGCCGTAATTGCTGCTATGAGTATTATATTCATATGGAGAATTAATCTTTGCTTAGTGCGCTATCAATCAAAAAGTTGATATATTCTCTATGTGCGCTTGTGGCGGGTGTAACCCCTGTTTGTTTTCTTGTATAGTTTTTTATGTTTTTTAAGGCTCTGTAAACAGTTGACTGTGCGTGGTGACCGTATTTTTCTGTGTTTGTTGGTTTCAATATTTTAATCAAACGATGTGTGTATTCTGTTTGCAAGTTTTGTCTAAAGGTGTTGACGTCTCCTCTCATATCATCAATGTATATAGCAAGAGTAAGGTCTGTTATAAATTCGTTGAGACTATATTCGTTTCCATACACACCTGTATTAGATATGCGCTTTAACACTTTGGGGTGTAGTAGGTGGTTAAATATATCTTTTTGTATTCCCAATATTTTGTCGTGGATTTTATAATCCTCGGTTATGGACATATGATTAAACCCTCTTCTTTGGGGGAGAAGATTTTCAAAAATATTTTTTGGGAAAGAAAATGCGTTGGGATGAAACAGGTTTGCTTCGAGGGTTTTTATTGCTTTTTTTTGTTCTTTATATGGAACTGTTTTAAATGGTTTTTTTGATCCGCGTTGTCCAAAAAATGAACGCTCAACATATATACCCCCAATATGCCTAGATACAACCCTACTTGCTATACCTCTTTCCCTTAAAATAATATTAAACGCGTCTAATAAAGGTTGATAAGATTTTCCTTTATCTGAATATTTTATTACTAAGTCATCCATCAAATATTTTGTAAGCGCGATTCTATCGCTTGCATAGTCAATTGGCTCGCTAGACATATCATAAATCATTGCCTGTGGGTCTATCCCTTTTCCAGCTATCCGCATATCATCCGCATCATTTCCAAATGATAATTCTGGGGCTGTTGATCTTGATAAAATCGCATTTATGCGGCTTTCTTCTAATTCGTTATTGTCAAGCGGTATGGAATAACCAAACTCTATAGCCCACTTATCATAGGGTCCGGGGGTTGTAGTATAATATTCACCTTGTTCGGTTTCTGGTGGCGCAATGTTAACGCCAGGATATTCCATTACAGAACCTGTTAATCCCATTTCCTGTGTTATCCCTTTGTTATGCACGCGAGTATTGTTGTGCAAATAGCTTGATTTAAAATTATGATTCAAACCTAGAGTGTGGCCAACTTCATGTAAAACAAGACGAATTAATGATTCGTTAATTATTCTTTTTTTTAATTCACTTGTATATCCAGATACCATTGATGTAACAAAACCAAATTGGTTTCCTTGATTTAAATAATACCCAGCTAAACAGCTTTCTGAAAAATTGCTTTCACTAAGAAGTTCTTCATAAATCTTGTCATATTTTACCCGATTTGTGAAATAAACAAACTCTAACATTATGTCTGCTCCTAGGATTTCACCAGTTCTTGGGTTTACAAAACTTGGGCCATAGCCTCCAAAAGGTGGTCGCGGTGAGGATGTCCACCTTAATACATTGTATCTAATGTCACCCGCCTCCCAGTCTGCATCGTCTGACTGCACTTTAACTTCGATTGCGTTTTTAAAACCAGCTATTCTGAACGCCTTATTCCAACGTAACACACCTTCTTTAACAGCGTCCCTAAACTCAATTGGCGTGGTGTTTTCAATCCAAAATATAATGGGTTTTATAGGTTCTGATATTGGTAATTCAGGGTATTTTTTTTGAAGATTCCAGCGGTGAATTATATCTCTATATGGTGTATTGCTAACCGATGTCATATCTGTTACTTGGGTCATAAAATAACCCACCCTAGGGTCATCATGGCGAGGTAAATAATCATTTTTTGGTACAGCTATAAAGCTGTGTTGGATAACCAGATTAACTGACCTTGGATCGGTAATTCCCGGTCCACCACGATTTACTGGTGAGGGGTTATCAAAAACATATTTAATTGCTATATCAGAATTAAAGGGATAATTATTAATAGAAACGTATTGGCATTTCTTTTTATTCAAAGAACCTAGGGAAAATCGTGCTCCTGGTTTAGTATTTGGGTTTGGAGCCGATTTTATTTGATAAAGATTTTCTGATAAAAACACATCGTCTGCTTTAATAAGAATTGATTCTGTTTTTTTATCAGTAAATACAATTTCTACTGATGCTAAAACAGATTCATTTATATTTGCTGTGGAAGCTTTACTTAGCGGGTTTTTTGGGTCAAAATAATATGAGGTGTTAATTAATACGAATTCAACCCTATTAAAATATTTTCTGATTTCGAAAATTTTGCTGGATTTATAAGCGCCTCTAAAATGTCCAACATCTACCACTCCGTCTAGTGTGTGAACAAAATGTATAAACTCTTTATTAAATTGGTTCTTTTCAATTAACATTTGTAAAGAACCGTTAGATGTGTCTTGATAAAACGTAAACATACCTTTATACGGCTTTGATGTTTTCGTTAAACTATCAAGGGTTATCTTTGTTTTGCTTGTGTCTGGAGTGGTTTTAGAACTGTCTGGGGTTTCTTGAGAAAACAATGGAAAAATAAATATAATTAATAAAAATATAAAAATATTTCTTCCGATATGTGGGTTTTTCACATTTTTCCTCTTTATTTTTTTTGAATATATAAATCAGTAATGGTTTTAGTAAAAACTTCTCCTGCCAAACCCATTGTTTCTCCTAAGGTTGGGTGGGGGTGAACTGTCAAGCTTAGGTCTTCTGCGTCTACACCCATTTCTATTGCAAGTACGGCTTCTGATATTATATCTCCAGCGCCCACACCAACAATTCCAACACCTAAAACTTTACCGTTTTCTGGAGAAAATAATATTTTTGTCTTTCCGTAGGTTGATCCAACGGCTGTTGCGCGACCGCTCGCAACCCAGGGAAATTCTCCTTTTTCATATAGAATTTTTTTCTCCTTTGCGTTATTCTCAGTAAGTCCTACCCAAGCCACCTCTGGGTCTGTATACACTACGCTTGGAATAGCTTCAACATCAAAAGCTGATGGCACTCCAGCGCACACCTCAGCTGCTACTTTCCCTTGATGTGTGGCTTTGTGAGCTAACATTGGGTTTCCTGTTATATCTCCAATTGCATATATATTATCAACGCTGGTTTGTTGGTATTCGTTAACAGATATAAAGCCATTGTCTTCTATCAAAATATCTGTGTTTTTTATATTTAAAGTTTCAATGTTTGGCTTTCTTCCTATAGCTATAAGCGCTTTGTCAAAAACTTGAACAAATGATTTTTTGTTCGTTTCAATAGAAACGCTTAGTTTGTTCTTTTTCTTCTTAACAGCTACCACCTTTGAAGATAGATAGATCTTTTCAAATTGTTTTTCTAACTGATCTTGAAGCGGTTTAATAATGTCTGCATCAGCTTCAACAATTAGGTTTGGTAAAAACTCTACAACCGTTACTTGTGATCCCAACGTTGAATACACCTGTCCCAACTCAAGGCCTATTATCCCACCGCCAACAACCAATAAAGAATTGGGTATGTTCTCTAATTCAAGTGCGCTTTTTGAGGTTAATATATTATTATCGTTTTCTGGTGTATTTGGTAACAATGTAGAGTGAGATCCTGTTGCAATAATACATTGTTCAAATAGAATGTTTAATTTTTCACTTTCTCTTTTAACCAACAGCTTTTGATTAGATAAAAACGATGCTTCTCCACATAACACCTCCACGCCGCGGTCTTTTGCCATTTGAGATATTCCTCTGTTTAATTTGGTAACTATTTTGTTTTTATGGTTTCTAATTTGATCAATCTTTATTTCGGGTTTATTAAAATGTACACCCATTTTTGATAAACGCTGTGTCTCTAGAATTGACTTAGAAATATGTAGAAGGGCTTTTGATGGGATACAACCGCGATTTAAACAAACTCCGCCAAGTTCTTGTTCTTTATCAATTAAGGTTACTTTTTTTCCAAGATCAGCTGCGCGAAAAGCTGCTGCATACCCTCCGGGTCCTGCGCCAATAACAACTATCTCTCTTGTTGTGTTTTGTTTCAAAAACAAATATAGCTAGTTAAGGTTTTGTGGGTTGTTTAATATATTTGAAAGAAACACCATAAAAGTCGCACCCGCTGCACCATCAACTACCCTATGGTCATAAGAAAGAGAAAGCGGCAGTGTTAATTGTTGTTCATTGCTGTTCTCAGTTTTAATTCTTGAAATACCCAATATTGCTACCTCTGGGGGGTTAATTATTGGTGTAAAAAAAGAACCACCAATGCCGCCTAAATTAGATATTGTAAATGTTCCACCTTTAAGCTCGTTTGGGTTAAGTTTTTTGTTGCGCGCTCTTTCGCTTACATCCATCAGTTCTTTTGAAAGTTCTACAATGTTTTTTTTGTCAACATCTCTTATTACTGGAACAACCAAGCCGTGTTTTGTATCAACAGCAACTCCAATATGATAATATTTCTTAAATACGATATTGGTTCCGTTATTTTGTATAGAGCTATTAAAAACAGGGTGTTCTTTTAATGCAGAAACCGTCGCCTTCATAAGATAGGGCATCATTGTAATCTTGACACCGCTGTTTGTTTGTTTAGTTTTGTCTTTTTTTCTAAGAACCTCCAGTTCTGTAACGTCTGACTCTATAAACTGTGTAACGTGAGGTATTGTTTTCCATGCCCTAGAAAGCCTTTGTCCTGTAATTCTTTTAATTTTTGTTAATTTTTTAACATCTATCTTTCCCCATTGACTAAAATCAATCTCTTCTCCGAAATGTAAAGGGCTTGTGTTGTGTGCATACATCTTTGCTTTTATATACCCATGAAGATCTGTCTTTGTTATTCGCCCTTTGTCTCCACTTCCAGATATCATATCTAGATTAATCTCCAGTTCTCTAGCAAGCCTTCTCACCCCCGGGCTAGCATATATACCCACATTATTTAATTCGGTTTTTGTTCTTGTTTTAACTATTGTTTCTTTTTGTTCTGTTTTTTTTGGTCGTGTTTGTTCTTTTTGTGTTGGTGTTTGTTTTATGTTTTTGTCGGTTGTTTTTGTTGTTTCTAGCGTTATTAACAAATCACCTGATTTTATTTCTTGTCCATTTTTTATATTTATACTTTTTACAACTCCTTCTATATCTGATGGAATTTCCATAGATGCCTTATCTGACTCTAATACTACTATTGTGTCATCTTTGTTTATCTTTTGTCCTTTAGAAATTGGTATCTCACTAATTGTTGCTGACTCTATTCCTTCACCGAGGTCTGGTAAAAGTATGTTTTTTGTTTTCTTCATTTTATACTGTTGTTGGGTTTGGTTTTTCTGGATCAATGTTATATTTCTTTATTGCCTGTTCAATTTTTGACATTTTTATAAGCCCTTCGTTTGCCAAAGACCTTAAGGCTGTTAGTGTAATATAATATCTATCTATTTCAAAAAAATGACGAAGGTTTTCTCTTGTGTCGCTTCTTCCAAAACCATCCGTTCCAAGAGAATAAAACGGTCCGGGCACATATGGAGCAATTTGTTCTGCTAACATTTTAACATAGTCTGATACTGCTATTGTTGGAATATTATTATTGCTAAGGCTTTTTTCAAGGTGCGATTTTCGCTGGTTTTTTGTTGGGTGGGTTAAATTCCACCTCTCTGTTTCTTCAGCGTCTCTTCTTAACTCACTAAAGCTTGTTACGTTCCAAACACCTGGGTCAATATTCCAATCTTTTTTTAATAAGTCCGCAGCTTTTAAGGTTTCTTTCATTAATGGTCCGCTTCCTAACAGCCTAACTGTTGGGTTGTTTGTGGCTTTAATTTTATATAGTCCTTTTACTATATCAACTGAAACTCCGCTAGGAATAGGGGGGTGTTTATAGTTTTCATTTTCAACTGTAATATAATATATACAATCGTTGTTTTTTTCATACATATCTTTTAAGCCATAGTGTACTACGGTGGCAATTTCATATCCGTATGATAAATCATATGCTTTAATGTTTGGTGTAACTGCTGCTGCTAAGTGGCTGTGGCCATCTTGGTGTTGCAACCCCTCTCCGTTCAGTGTTGTTCTTCCAGCAGTTCCTCCAATTAAAAATCCTTTTGTTCGCATATCGCTTGCTGCCCATATAAAATCCCATATTCTTTGAAACCCAAACATAGAATAATATATATAGAATGGTATCATATTCACACCGTTTACGCTATAACTTGTTCCTGCCGCTATAAACGATGATACCGCTCCGGCTTCATTAATTCCTTCTTCAAGTATTTGGCCGTCTTTTGTTTCTTTATAATATAAAAATTGATCTGAATCAACAGGGTCATATAATTGACCTTTATGTGCATAAATCCCCAGTTGCCGAAACAAAGGGTCCATTCCAAACGTTCTTGCCTCATCAGGGATGATTGGTACAATGTTTTTCCCTATAGACTTGTCTTTTGTTAATAGGGTTAAAAGTCGTACATACGCCATTGTGGTAGATATTTTTCTATTATTGGTTCCTTCCAATAATTCATTAAAAATTGAAATATCTGGTATTGTGATTTTAGGGCCTTTTGATTTTCTCTCAGGTATAAAGCCACCCAGTTTCTTTCGTTGGTTTAATAAATACTTTATTACCTTACTATTAGACCTTGGTTTATAAAAAAGCGCTGATTTTGCTTGTTGGTTTGTTATAGGAATTTCAAATCGCTCTTTAAAATATAATAATTCATCTTGGTTAAGTTTTTTTTGTTGGTGGGTGATGTTTTGACCTTCACCTGCCTCACCCAAACCATAACCTTTTATTGTTCGGGTAAGAATAACTGTTGGTTTTCCTTTTGTTTCAACAGCTTCTTTAAAGGCGGCAAACACCTTTACTGGGTCGTGTCCACCTACTTTTAGTTTTTCCAGTTCTTTATCGCTTTTATCTGCAACCATACTAAGCAATTCAGGATATTTACCCCAAAAATGCTCTCTAAAATATGCCCCACCTTCAACGACATATTTTAACAAGTCGCCATCAACAATTTCTTCTACGCGCTTTAAAAAGAAATGTGAGTTTTTATGGTTTATATATTCATCAAAATCTGACCCCCATATAACTTTGATCACATTCCAACCTGCACCACGAAAGGTCCCTTCAAGTTCTTGTATAACCTGGCTGTTTCCTCTAACCGGCCCATCTAATCTTTGAAGGTTGCAATTAACAACAAAAATTAAATTGTCTAGTTAGCCCAGATGTTGCTTCTGGTTCATCCATCTCTCCATCGCCAAGAAAGGCCCATACTTTTCTGTTGCTTTTTTCCAATAGCCTTCTATCAACTAAATAGTTCATAAACCGGGCTTGATAAACCGCCATTAGCGGACCCAAACCCATTGACACTGTAGCAAACTGCCAAAAATTAGGCATCAACCATGGGTGTGGGTACGAAGAAAGCCCTCCTTCTGGGGATAGCTCTTGTCGAAAGTTTTGGAGTTTTATCTTATCCAATCTCCCTTCTAAAAAAGCCCTTGCATAAATACCTGGTGATGCGTGTCCTTGAAAAAAGACTAAATCTGGTCCATTTTTATTGTTGGGCCCTTTAAAAAAATGATTAAAACCGATTTCATACAAAGTTGCTGCGGATGCATAAGTAGAAATATGCCCGCCTATTCCTGGGTTTTTAGTGTTTGCGGCTACAACCATTGCCATTGCGTTCCACCGAACTATTGATTTTATTTTTCTTTCAATGGCGCGGTCTCCTTCAAAATCAGGCTGTTGATAAGAGTGAATTGTATTAATAAAGGGTGTGTTTGTATTAAAAGGTAGTCGGGCGCCTTTGCTTGAGGCATAGTCGATTAATTTTTCTAGTAAAAATCTAGTTCTTTCAAATCCCTGTTCTTCAAGTTCGTCTTCTAAAGACTCTATCCACTCTTGTGTCTCTTCTGGGTCTATGTCTCTTTTATCTTTGGGAATCATTGTTAATAAATTAATGTGTTCAAATTAATTATGTTATAAATAAGATCTTCTTGAAAAGCAAGCGTTAAACATTAAGCTTTTTCCAATCACCCTGTTTTATTTTCCAAACCATTGCTATAGCAAAAAACAAAAGATAGCTTCCAAAAAACAACCAAGGCGCAATAAATCCATAATTCAAAATAACACCAAAATAATAACTACCTGGTAAAAAATATAACCACACCAAAAGGGTTTCTACAACGCTGGGGTAAAAAGTGTTTCCTGCTCCGGAAAGCGCAAACCAAAGAGTCATGCCTATGGAATCAATAATTTGCAAAAAACCTGCAAGGCGTAGGGCGACAACACCAAAATAAACAACTTCTTTTTCAGAAGTAAAAAGATTAATTATGGTTTCTGGAATTATAATGAAAAGAAACCCAACTGAGCCCATCACAAAAAGACTTAGCCTGGTGCTTTCGTGAATACTAAGCTCTGCTTTTTCAATTTTTTTTTCTCCCATATGTTTTCCGACAAGGGTTGCGCATGCTTGTCCTATTCCTGCGGTTGCAGCGAGCTCAATAATGCCAATTATACCAACTATTTTATACAGAAGCACGTAGCCGGACATTGTAAATAGTTCTTGTGCACCCTGTGGTGTGGCAAGCTTAATCTGTCTAAATAATGTTGCTCGATTAAGGTGTCTTGAAAAAACATCAAAAGTGTTTTTTATTTCTTTATCAAATAACATTATAAAATAAAACAACATCATAAATATAGAGGCAATAACCGTTGCAACAGCAGCTCCTTTAACGCCTAGAGCTGGAAAATTAAAAACGGTCCAAGCATGGCTTAAAAAGGGAAGATTAAGATTGTTAAAAAAACTTTCTACACCAACAGACCCATAAATAAACCCTGCGTTTAAATAAATATTTAGCATGTTCGATGTTATGGTTACTTTCATGTGGATTTTGGTTTTTTCAACACCAGTATAAAAACCCTGAAACACAAAACAGGTAGAAGAAAACAACACCCCAAGAAAAGCAATTGAAATATAGTCCCTTGTAAAAGTTATAACCTGTATATCAGTAAGTAGGGCTTGTGCTATATGGTTTGTAAACACGTATCCCAACACAGAAACCGGAAGACCATAACAAAAGGATAATAAAATTCCATTACGAAGCGCCACGCCACATTCGTTATATTTCTTTTGACCTAGTCGTCTGGATGAAACGGTTTGGGTTGCTGTCCGCAAACCAATAGAAAAGCTTATTATTGTCCAAACCACCATTGACCCCATGCCTGTTGCCGCAAGCGCTTTTGATCCAAGGTGTCCAACCATCATTACATCAACAAAGCTCATCATTGTTCTGCTTATATTGCTAAGGATCACGGGGGTCGCGAGCTTCATAACTTTGGATGATATTTTTTTATCAATCTGTTTATGAAGCTGGCGAAAGCGGATAGCCATGCGTGGTTTAACTGTTTGTTATGTTTATGTTTTTAGACAATAAATATTCTTTGGTTTTGCTACATATTGGCGCAGTTGTTTGAAAGCTAACTTTCGTGTTTGGTTTCACCTGGTTTATGGATTGTTTTTGTTCATTAATCCGCATTCCGTCTTTCATTATTATCCTGCTTTTTCTATCTATAACAATAATTATGTGGTTGGGTGTTGATTGCTTAATTAATACGCGGCTGTTTAGGTTGTATTTTTTTGGATTTAGATACATTGGCTAATAAAAATATTAATTGAGAAATTGATTTATATTGATGTTGTCAATCTCATGTTCGGGTATTCCAACGCCTGTCACATAAAAACCTAGGTAGCTAAAAACAGGGGAAATCAGCCCGATGGATTCGCTCCAAATTGTATTTTTCATTAATTTTGTTCCAGATGAAAACCTTTGTTGTCCAATCGTGTGTACGATTTTACTTTTCGCGGTTTTTGTTGTGTATATGTTAGACATGTCGGGGAACTGTTGTTTGTTTAAAAACGGTGTTTTTCCTACAAGAAAATTTGTTCCCGCCCTATTAACGTGTCCACAAATATTTACAATGTTTTTGCTGTTTTTAATTTGGTCAAAAATGGTGATGGTTTTTGTTTGTATATTTTTTTTTAAATCAACCATGTTTTCGGGGGCGCAGGTTGATATTGATATATTTTTTGGCCAAATTATCATGTTCTCATTTATAAAAACAATATTATAATTATTAATCGTTTTTTTCTTTGTATCTGGTTCGGTAATCTTTGGTGGATAACAAAAAAATAATGTTTGTTTGTTTTTTATCACTGAACCCTTCTACCAAAAAGCGCTGTTCCTAAGCGTATCATTGTGCTGCCTTGTTGTATTGCTAGCTCATAATCGCTACTCATACCCATAGAGAGTTCTGTAAGCTGCTTATCTTTTGATAGCTGTCTATTTAGGTTTTCTTTTATTTTTCTTAAAGACCTAAATGACAATTCTGTTTCTTTTATATCTCTAGTGTTTGGGCCCAAGGTCATCAACCCCACAACGTTAATATTCTTTAGCTCGATGGATTCCAACATTCCTTGGTGGTCTTCTGGTTTAAACCCGTATTTGTTTTTTTCACGACCTGTATTTATCTCTAACATTGTTTCTGTTTGTAATTTTTCTTTTCCCGATTTTATTGATATTTTTTTTGCCAAAGAGGTTGTGTCAATTGAGTCTATTGTATCAAAAACAGAGAGGGCTTTGTTTATTTTATTGCTTTGCAGGTGTCCTATCATGCGCTTAACGCATTTGGTGTTTTTCTTTTTTAGTTCTTCAAATTTAATTACAGCTTCTTGAACTCGGTTTTCTCCTATGTGTGTTATCCCGCTATTAATACAATCTTCAAGTTTGTTTGTGTTTTGATTTTTTGTTGCGGCAATAAGTATAACCGCGCTGTTTCTATTAGAAGAATCCAACGCTTGTTGGATGTTTTCCCTAGCTTTTTGAATTTGATCAAACAGGTTCACACCTGTTTATTTGGCCCATTTGTCGTTTTTGGTTCTTCGGTGTTTTTTGGTTTATCTATTTCTTCTTCAGTTGATATTAAATCATCAGTGTTTTCTGTTTCCGTTGGTTTTGTTTCCGGATTTTCATCATTAATTACTCTTGATATAGATGATATCTTTGTTCCTATGTCCAATTTTACAAGCTTTACTCCTTGCGTCACGCGACCGATGGTTCTTATCTGAGAAACTGGCTGTCTCATTAAAACACCTTTATCGGTTATAACAATTAAATCGTCGGCGTCCACAACCTCCATAATTGAAACCATTTTTCCTGTTTTTTCAGTTACACGCATAGTCATCACACCCTTACCGCCCCTTGTTTGTGTTCTATATTGAATCACGTCTGTTCTTTTTCCGAGCCCTTTTTCTGTTGCTACTAAAATCGTTCCTTCTCTTTTTACTACAAGCATTGCTATAACATAGTCTTCTTTTGAACTAAGTCTGATTCCTTTAACGCCCATGGTTTTTCTTCCTGTGGCTCTAATGTTTTTTTCTGAGAACCGTATCGACTTGCCCTCCCTTGTTCCTAATAGTATGTCGTTTTCTCCATTAGTTATTCTTGCCTCGATAAGGGTGTCGCCATCACGAATTTCTATTGCATATATTCCACCTTTACGTGGTTTGCTATAAGCAGATAAAGCTGTTTTCTTTACAAGACCGTTTCTTGTGGCCATTATTATGAAACGGTTTTCGTTAAAATCTTTTACACTAACAAAAGCCTCAATTTTCTCTCCTGGTTCGCAGCCAATTAAATTTACAATTGCACGTCCTTTTGTTGCTCTACCTCCTTGGGGTATATCATAAACCTTTAACCAATAACACTTACCAAGGCTGGTAAAAAACAACATATAATTGTGCGTGTTGGCAATAAACAAGTGTTCAATAAAATCTTCTTCATTGCTTGTTGCTCCTTGAACGCCGCGACCGCCCCTTCTTTGTGTTCTATAGGTGTTTAGTGCGGTCCTTTTTATATAGCCACTGTGGGTAATTGTTAATACAACCTCTTCTTCTGCTATCATATCCTCCATAGAAAAATTAGAGTCAACAGGAATTATTTCTGTTCTTCTTTCATCGCCAAACTCATTTTTAACTGCGAGCATTTCTTCTTTAATTATATCCATTCTTTGGCTTCTGCTGTCTAAAATTCCTTTTAAGTAGGTAATTAGTTTTATAACCTCTTTATATTCAGTAACTATTTTGTCAACCTCAAGCCCTGTTAGTTTTTGAAGTCTCATTTCTAAAATCGCCTGAGACTGTATTTCAGACAAATTAAAAGCATCCATTAAACCCTCTTTGGCTTGGGCGGGGTCCTTGCTTCCTTTAATAATTGAAATAACCTCATCAATGTTATCTAGTGCGGTTTTTAACCCTTCTAATATGTGGGCTCTTGCTTCTGCGGCTTTTAGGTCAAACTTGGTTCTTCTAACCACAACCTCATGTCTAAAATTAACAAAGTGCTCAAGAATTGTTTTTAGTGGCATTATTTTAGGGACACCGTCTACAAGCGCTAATAAAATTATTCCAAAAGTATCTTGAAGTTGTGTGTGTTTATATAATTGGTTTAATATTACTTCGGGAACCGTGTCTCTTTTTGTTTCAATCACAACACGTATCCCGTCTTTATCAGATTCATCTCTAAGGTCTGTTATTCCAATAATTTTTTTATCTCTTACAAGGTCAGCTATCTTTTCTACAACATTAGCTTTGTTTGTTTGGTAGGGAACCTCTGTTATAATAATGCTGTCTTTACCGTTCTTTGATGTTTCTATGTGTGCGCGTGCCCTCATTTTAATTTTACCTCGGCCTGTTTCATACGCTGCTTTTAGACCGTCCATTCCTAAAATCATGCCTGCGGTTGGAAAATCGGGGCCCTTTATATGGTCCCTTAAACTGTCGATTGTAATATTTTTGTCATCTATAAGCGCAATGAGACCATCAACTATTTCAATAAGGTTGTGGGGAGGAATTTTCGTGGCCATTCCAACAGCTATTCCCTCTGAACCGTTTACCAAAAGGGTTGGCACTGTGGTTGGTAGCACCATTGGTTCTTTTAAGGTTTCGTCAAAATTGGGGCTCCAATCAACAGTTTCTTTTTCAAGGTCTTTTAATAACTCTGCTGATAGTTTTGTCATTCGAGATTCGGTGTATCTCATTGCGGCTGCGTTATCTCCATCGATAGATCCAAAGTTTCCCTGGCCATCAACTAGCTCGTAACGCATAGAAAAATCTTGCGCCATTCTTACTAAAGCATCATAAATCGAAGAGTCTCCATGTGGATGATATTTTCCCATAACCTCTCCTACAATTCTCGCACATTTTTTATATGGCCGATTCCAAGAGGACCCCAACTCGCTCATACCGTATAAAATTCTTCTATGAACAGGTTTTAAGCCGTCGCGCACATCCGGTAACGCTCGAGACACTATCACGGACATTGCGTAATTTAAATAGCTCTCATTCATTTCATCTACTATGTCACGATTTAGCGTATGGTCTCTGTTTATATCACTCATTGTTTCTTTTTTTTATATTAGACATCAAGATTAACAACCTCTTTTGCCCGCTTCTGAATAAAAGACCTTCTTGCTTCAACGTCGCTTCCCATAAGGTTTTGAAATGTTTTTACTGCTTCTTCTGCGCTTTCTACAGTCACTTTAAGCAGAGTTCTTCTGTCTGGGTCCATGGTTGTGCCCCACAGTTGGTCGGCGTTCATTTCCCCTAAACCTTTATATCTCTGTATTGAAACCTTCGTGTTTTTGTTGTTTTTTTGCATTCTTTCTATAATTAAATCTCTTTCGTTATCATCATAAGCGTATGCTTCTTTTTTCCCTTGTGAAACCCTATATAGTGGTGGAAGCGCTATATACAAATAACCTTTGTCTATAATCTCTTTCATTTTTCTGTAAAAAAAGGTTAAAAGCAATGTTCGGATGTGAGAACCGTCTACATCTGCGTCTGTCATAATGATTATTTTATGATATCGTATCTTTTCAACATCAAGGTCGCCAACTGATTTTTCTCCTTCCTCATCTTCCGATCCTCCAAACCCAGCCCCAATAGCGGTTATCATTGATTGTATTTCGTTATTTGAAAGCAATTTATCAATTCTAGCTTTTTCTGCATTAATAACTTTTCCCCTTAAGGGTAATATCGCTTGGGTTTTTCTGTTTCTCCCTTGTTTTGCTGACCCTCCAGCAGAGTCCCCCTCTACAAGATATAGTTCACACCATTCTGGGTCACGGTTTGAACAGTCGGCCAATTTGCCGGGAAGAGAAGAGCCCCCTAGGGCGCTCTTTCTACGAATTAGCTCTCTCGCTTTTCTTGCTGCCGACCTACTCCTTGCAGCAAGTAAAGCTTTTTCTATTATTCTCCTTCCAATTGAGGGGTTTTGTTCAAGAAACTCTAATATACCTTCATAAACAACCCTGTCAACAATACCTTTAACCTCTCCATTGCCTAATTTTGTTTTTGTTTGCCCCTCAAATTGTGGCTCAGCAACTTTAATGCTTAATATAGCTGTCAAACCTTCACGGAAATCTTCACCTGATAGTGTTATTTTTTCATTTTTATTAGCTTTAATTAAATTGTTTTTTGTGGCATAATTGTTCATCGACCTTGTAAGCGCAGAACGAAAACCAGAAAGATGTGTGCCGCCTTCAATGGTGTTTATATTATTTACAAAGGTTAATATATTATCATTGTAGGTGCTGCTATACCGAAGCGCGGCCTCAACGGGCACCTCTGTCTTTTCTTTGTTAACGGTTATAATTTTATTGTGAAGAGGGTTGTTGTTCGTATCAAGATATTTAACAAAGTCGCTTAACCCACCTTTAAATCTAAAGGTTTCTTCTTCTGTTTCTTCTTGTCTCTCGTCTTTGAGAACAATTTCTATCCCTTTGTTTAGATACGCTAATTCTCTTAGTCTTTCTGCAATTATATTATATTCAAAAATCATTTCTTGAAAAATGTTTTTATCTGGTAAAAAACAAACCTTGGTTCCTGTTTTTTTTGTGTCACCTGTTGTTTTTAACTTGTTTTGTGTAACACCAATTTTGTAATCCTGTCTGTGTTTTTTTCCGTCTCTTTTTACTTCAACCCACAACCATTCTGATAGCGCGTTTACCACAGAAACACCAACACCGTGAAGACCTCCTGATACTTTATATGAGTCTTTATCAAATTTTCCACCAGCGTGTAATACTGTCATAACAACCTCAACTGCTGGTTTTTTTTCTTCTTTGTGAAGACCAACAGGGATACCTCTTCCGTCATCTTCAACAGTAACAGAACCGTCTAAGTTAAAGGTTGTAATTATTTTTGAACAGTGCCCCGCAAGAGCTTCATCTATAGAGTTATCAACAACCTCATAAACGAGATGATGTAACCCTCTTTTTCCAACATCGCCAATATACATGGCAGGTCTCTTTCGTACGGCCTCCAGCCCTTCTAAAACCTTTATGCTTGCTGCGCTATATGCTTTTTGTTCAGACACTTTATTTAAACCTCAGATCTGTTATGGTTTTTTTTCCAACCTTTTTATTAATTTTTAATAGTATTTCTTTTTTTTTTAATTGCAGTTCTTGCGACCAAACAGAAGAGTTGGCTCTAATAAACAGAACCCCGCGCTCAACAGAAACCGCCTCTGTGTTCTCAGCAATTTTATCGCCTACCGTCTCTGACCAAACTTCAACGGCTTTTTGTTGATTAACCCCGTGCGACAGTCTGGTTTTTTTTAAAAAGCTCGCTAAAACAGTGTTTATTGGTTTCAAGTTTTAATGCTTCTTTTTTTTTCTATTCGTTTAACCTAATTGGCATTAACAACATAGAAACTGTTTCGTCCTCACTGTTTTTTTCTGGATAAAACAAAGATGCGCTTATTGGTGTGTTTAATTTTAAGATTGTCTCTTGCGAGTTAATATGTGAAAGAACGTCTTTCAAATATGAAGCGTTAAAACCTATTTCTATAGAATCGCCTTCATATGATACTTCTAGTTCTTCATGTGCTTTAGAGGCTTTTTCTGGGTCTTCGGTTGTAATAACAAGTTTTGATTTTTCGGTTTTTATTGCAACTTGTTGAGTTGTTTTGTTTGAGAAAATTGAGACGCGCTTTACCGCAGCAAGCAATTCTTTTCGATCAACTTTTAGTTCTTTATCGTTGTCTTTTGGTATAACGCTTTCATAGTCAGGAAATTTTTCATCAATAATTCTTGTGTAAACTGTGTCTGGACCCATTCTTGCTGTAAAAACATTATCGTTGATTAACAAAGAAACCTCATCTTTTCCTGCGGTATATGAACCAATGGTGTGTAAAAACTTTTTTGGAATAATAACCTCACCTGTAAACGTGGTTTTGGTTTCGTTTTTACATAAATATTGTGCCAACCTATGGCCGTCTGTTGCAACAGCGGTTATTAAATCAGAGTCAATTTTAAAAAAGACACCTGTTAATGCTGGTTTTAAATCATCTTTACTTACAGCAAAACTAACAGTAGAAATTATTTTATTTAATAAAGTGGAACCTATCCCTATCTCAACTCCATTGTTTGTATCGGGGGCAGCAGGAAATTCTTCCGGATCTTTTCCCATTAAATCATATGTTCCAAAATCAGTGTTTATTTTAACTTTATTATCATTAACCTCCATTTCAACCCTGGTGTCATCAGGGAGTTCACCTGCTATATCTAAAAGTGGTTGTAGTGGAATAGCGGCTGTTCCTTGTTCTTCAATACTGCTTTCAATAGTGGTTGTTATTGTTATTTCTAAATCAGTAGACCTTAAGAGAACACCAGATTCGGAAACATCAATTAACAGACAGCTTAGTATAGGTAAGGTAGATCTATTGGGAACGGCTTTTGATAGTTTTTGTAATGCTGATTGAAGTTCATTTTTTGAGGTTGAATATTTCATAAAATTAATTGTATGTGGATTGAATTAATTTGAGCTTTATTTGTTTAATTCTTGTCGATAGAACATAACCTTAACTGTCTAAATTTCATAAGATTTTTATTTAATATATACATACTATATATAATATATTATTTATAATGATGCTTGTTTTGTTAACAACAAACAAAACAAATGTAAATAAGATTCAATATCATAAAACAAACAACAAACACTTAAACCAAAATGTAAAGTGGATAACCATATAAATATTGTGGAAAAACCGAAACAAACATTAATAAACAAACCATTCTTTCGTGGAAAAAAAATTGTTATTAAAAAGTGTAAAACTTTGTTAATTGATATTTATATAAAGATTTTTTCTTGCCTCCGCAACCCACTCTTTGAAAAACAACATACGCTTATGATTTAAAGCAATTTCCTCTATTTCAGTCCAATGTAAAGCAAGAGAAGCTTGCCCCCCAAGCCGAACCTCTTCCAACCAAAGCAGATGATATCCAAAAGAAGATTTTACAGGCCGGCTACACTCACCAACCTCTAGAAGACCTAAAACCTCTGATATTTCTGGTATAGGTGAACTGCTTGGTGTAATCCAACCTAAATCACCGGCTATTTTTTTTGTTTGTTCGTCTTCTGATTTGTTGATAACCATGGTTTTAAAACGACCAAGACTTGTTGAGCTATCACGCAAGCTTAATGCATATTTATATGCAATAGATTCATCGCGTTCTGTTATCTCTGGTGATATTAAAACATGTCTTACCTTAATTTTTTCTCCCGACCTTTCCGTTGTTTCTAAAATGTGATACCCAAACGTTGTTTCTATAGGTTCACTAATAGAGTTTAACTCTTGAGTATATGCCGTTGTTTCAAATTCTTTAACCATTTGGTTTCTTTTGATATAACCAAGAGAACCCCCAGACGTTCGTGACCCAGGATCATCAGAAAAATCCCGCGCAATAGAAGAAAAAGAATCACCATTTAGTATTTTTTCTCTTAAATAATTGATTTCAGATAGGGCCGCTTTTTTGCTTTCTTCTCCAGCCTTAATACGAACAAGTAAGTGCCTGATTTTCATTTTTATAGGAAACACTGGAAGACTGTCTTTGTATTCCTCATAAAAACCTACAACACCAGACCGGTTAATATTTACTGACATAATTAATTGTTGTTGATATTGTTCCGTTATTAGTCTATCGCGCATATCATACCAAAACTCTCTACGAAAATCAGACAGGCTTTGACCTAACATGGTTTCAGCAACCTCTTCTGTTCCTGCCCTCATAATAAAACCATCGACCTGCTGGTCAAGCGCGCTTTCAACATCTTTATCGCTGATTTCAATCGAATCCAATTTTGCCATTTCTAATATAACTTTTTGATCTATTAATGAGCTTAAAACCCCACCTTGAAGTTTCAACAACAAATCCGCGTCTTTTGTAATATCTAAACCACGCTGAAGCGCCGTCATACCAACCACCTGAGAAACATCGCTTTTAAGTATAATGTTTTCACCAACAACAGCGGCCACCCCATCAACCGCCTGAGGTTTTTCCTGTCCAGTTAAAAACACAAGAAGAAAGATAGCTAGAGATTTGTATAAAGCTTTCATATGTTATTTGTGTTTATTTCTAAAACATTATCATGTTTTAAGCTGTCAATTATAGTCTGCGTTTTAATTGCTGCCTTTCGTTTATAAATCAATAAATAAATTTTATCATATACGCTATCAAACCCTAAATAAGTTCCCTTTTCATATCTTTTTATAACCTCAATTACAGAAAGTTTTCCACCCAAATCAACTGGTCCTATATATTTGTTATTGTTTGCACCAAACACCTTTTTGTTTATTTTTGGGTTTAGCAGGCCATCAGCAAAGGTTTCAGCCACAACACCATATCGTTGGAACATCTCGTTTCTTTTTTTGTTGTTTGAGGGTTTTTCAAGGTTTGCCCTAACGCGATTTGCTTCTTTTTTATCGGTTAAAATAAAACTGTTTATAGTTGCTTCGCTTTTTAACCTTTTAAACTCCGCTTTGTTATCGATATAATAATTTCTAATCTCATCTTTTGTTACAGAAACCATTCCTTGTATTTTTGTTTCTAAATAAGCTTGACCAACCAACTTTTTTCTATACAGGTTTATTTTTGTTTCTAATAAAAGGTCTCTATCAAGACCAACACGACCACCCGCCTGGTAAAGCAGTTCAGTGTTAACCCAATTGTCAATATAAGACAAACGTTCTTTTTCTGTAAAAACCGAAGCAAAAGCGAGCCCTTCTTTGGTCAAAACCGCACCACCAGCGCGCGCAACAACGTTAAGCGGTTCTTCGTCTTTTGTACAAACAGTAAAGACCAATAAAAAACATATAGATAGAAAACGCATTCAACGAAATTAATCATTCTTTTTGTTATATATAAAATATTCTGCACACTTAAGGGCCTTTTCAATTGGGGCAACATTAAGGCCAACCGGTATTTCCACATAAAGCGAATCATGATTACCATGTTTAAAAGAATGGTTAATTGCGGCGCGGCTAAGATTGTCGATTAGACGCTCAAAATAGTTACTAAAAAATACACTTTCATTTTTATTTAAAGATAAAACAACAGAACGTCTGTTAATGTCAACTTTAGACACTAAAGACATATTATACACAATGCGTAATTGCGATACGTAAAACATATTTTTAGCACCCACACTCAAAACACCAAACCTATCAATAACCTCACTTTGTATTTTATCAAGCCCGCTCCTTGACAAAGTCACGGCAAGCCGTTGATAAAAATAAATACGATCCTCCGAAAGGGGCATATATGACTCTTCAAAAGATGAATTGAAAAAAGTGCTTATCTTCAAAGAACCAACACCAAACTCAACTCTTTTATCTGTTTCCAACGCCTGCTCGAACATTTTACAATATAAATGATAACCAACCTTATCAACAGAACCGCTTTGTTCGTAACCAAACAAATTTCCAGATCCACGAATTTCTAAATCTTTCAAAGCTATATTATACCCAGAACCAAGATCCACACTGCTTTCAAGCGCACGCAACCTTTCAACAGCCTCTTTGCTAAGGGAGTTAATATCGGGTATAATTAAATAACAATACGCCTGCTGATTACCACGCCCCACCCTACCGCGTATTTGATATAATTGAGACAAACCAAAAAAATGTGAGTCGTTTATAAGTATGGTGTTGGCGTTAGTGACATCTAAACCAGATTCAATAATGCTAGTACACACCAGTATTTTAACACGACCATCAAAAAAAGACAAAACCACTTCTTCAAGTTCATTTGAGGGCATTTGACCGTGAGCCATGGCAATATTTGTATTCGGAAAGAGCGAATTAAGACGTTCATACACCACCGGAAGCGTTTCAATTTTATTATGAACAAAATAAACCTGCCCATCACGAAAGAGCTCCCGCTCAACAAGCTTCTTAAGATGGGGCCATTTCTTATATAAAACCCTGGTTTTTATTGGTAAGCGATTAATTGGTGGAGTTTGAATTAACGTAACATCCCTAATTCCTAAAAGAGATTGCTGTAGAGTGCGCGGAATAGGTGTGGCTGACAAAGTCAAAACATCAAGACTTTGGCGTATTTTTAATAGTTTATTTTTATGAGCAACGCCAAACTTATGTTCTTCATCTATTACAATTAAAGAAAGCCTTTTTTTCGGTATATCATCACTTAAAACTGCGTGTGTTCCAATTAAAATATCAACAGTTTTATTGAGGATCTCATTGCATATTTTCACCCTTAATTTTTTTGAGACAAACCTAGATAACATTCTAACGTTTATCCCAAGTTTTTCTAACCTACCCCTAAAGGAAATATAATGTTGATCAGCTAATATCGTAGTGGGCACAACAACTATAACAAAACCACCAGAACACACCGACCGAACAGACGCTCTTATAGCAACCTCAGTCTTTCCAAACCCAACATCACCAATAATAATTCTATCCATTAGCCCGGGCAGCGACATATCTTTATAGACATCATTAATAGCCTTTTTTTGATCATATGTTTCTACATAGGGGAAGCTTTTTTCTAATTCACTGTCGATATATTTATCTTCAACTATTTCATTTTCTCTCGTCCTATTTCTGTTATTACTTATAACAACCATTTCATTTATTATTTCATGTATTCTTGTCTTTGTTGTTTGTATTTTTTTGTTCCATTTTTTATCATTTATTGAGTTCAGCAAAGGTTTGGGCACACCAACATATGGGCAGATTTTATGTATTTTAAGCGTAGAAACCATAACTGACGATCCGTCTTTATATTCAATGTTTATATAATCGTATTTGTTTTTTGATATAATACCACGATAAACACCTACCCCAAAATCTTCATGTGTAATATAATCACCCCACTTATATTTGTGAATATTTGCATCTTTTTGAACTGTTTTATAATTATAGTTATAACTTTCTGATCTTTTATATTTTAATACTTCACCACCATTTAATTTTTCATACACAAACCTGTTTTTCATTACACGATTTTTTTCTATCTTAACCCCTTTTTCTACAGCTGCATTTTCTTTATCCAAATAGAGCATACTATCTTTTGATAATTTTTCTATTTTTTTATTAGACGTTATTGGGGTAGTGTTTATTATATGGTTGTTATTGATAATTTTACCTGAACTGTTTGAAAGTATATATTTATTTTCTACAACAGAAACATACAATAGTTTATATTTATTATTTACTATATACTCTTCATAAGTTATTGATTCTATTGGTTTTATACTTTTTTTATAACTTCTAATATTTATTGATTCTATTTCTTTTATTGATAATTGTGACGTGGGGTTATAATATCGAATTGTATCTATATTGTTGCCAAAAAACTCTATACGGATTGGGTTGTTTGTGTTTACAGCGAACACATCAACCACACCGCCTCGATCACTAATTTCACCAACATATCTTGTTGTGTCTGTGTTTTCATAACCCATATCAAAAGCTCTGTTCATAAAACTTTTTTTACTTATGTTATCACCCTTCTTTATCATTATTCTTTTTTTTGATTGATTCTTTACATGTACCTTTCTTTTTCCCGGGTTGTCCTCACAAAAGAATATTTCAACACCTCCACCACCAATACGCTGTTCTGTTTTTTTTGTTTCTTTAATGCTGCCCCTGTTTAATTCTTTTGGGTATATCTCTGTTTCATATAAAGTGTCTATATATAAACATTTCTTACTTGTTATCAACCCAACTTCTTTATATAACTGATAGCTGTTGTTTCCAATTATAAATAAACCGCAACCATCACTAAGACATTTAATTGCATATGTTATTATCTTTAAGCTGTTGCTGGTTATGCTTGTTTTGTTCTTTGTTTGTATGTCTTCAAAAAACTTTCTAATATTTTTTTCTTTTATGCTATTAGCGTCCATTATGTTTCACGTGAAACACGTTGTTTTTTGCTAATATACACTGAAAGTACCGCAGCATCAGATATTGTAACGCCTGAAATTTTCATTGCCTGTCCCATGTTTTCAGGTTTTGATTTGTTTAGTTTCTCTTGGGCTTCTTTGGATAGACCGGATATGTTATCATATTTTATTTCACTGTTTAGCAATAACGCTTCATTGTTTAATATTTTTTTTGTTTGTTTGTTAATTCGGCGAATATAGCCACTGTATTTAATTTCTGTGTCGGCTTCTAAAACAACTTCATCAACATAAGGTTGACGAACCTTAAGTTTTTTAGTTTTCATTGAAACAAACATTTCTAAACTAACCGAAGGTCTTTTAATTAGTTCTTTAAGTTTTGTTTTTTGTGTTATTTCTTTCTCATTTATCTTTTTTAATATGGGATTTGCTTGTGTGGTTGTTATTGTTTTGTCGCAGTATTTGATTAGCGCCATTACTTCTTTGGTTTGTTCCTGCATTGTGTTGTGTTGTTTTTTATTAATTAACATTGAGCTAAAGGCTTTTAATGACAGTCTCTTGTTTGCGTTAGTAAACCGAAGAATTAGCCTGTTTTCTGCTCTTGATGTAAACATTCTATAGGGCTCAGGAGTGCTTTTGGTTATTAGGTCGTCTATTAAAACTCCACCATAAGCATCGGACCTGCTTAAAGTTATAGGGCCCAATCCAAGGCAAAACAGACCAGCGTTTGCGCCAGCAATTAATCCTTGAATAGCCGCCTCTTCATACCCCGAGGTGCCATTAATTTGACCTGCTAAATATAGGTTTTTGTATGTTTTGGTTTCTAGTGTGGTTTTTAATTGGTTTGGAAAAAAATAATCGTATTCTATCGCATATCCTGGTTTAATAAGGGAAACGCTCTCAAAGCCTTTTATTTTTTGTAAGGCTTCAAGTTGTATTTTTTCTGGAAGACTTGTTGAAAAACCATTAAGGTATATTTGATCTGAGTTTTTCCACTCTGGTTCACAAATAAGACGATGAGCGTTTCTTTCTTTAAACCTGTTTATTTTATCTTCAATTGATGGACAATATCTTGGCCCAACGCCCAATATTTCACCAGAATACATAGGAGACCTGTTTATGTTTTCCCATATTATATTATGAACACGCTCGTTTGTGTTGACGCTGTGGCTTGGTGTATTGGGCGGGTTAAATAAAGAATGAAAATGTGAAAACGGAGCTGGTTTCTCATCGCCGGTTATTATATCTAATATAGACCAATTTATAGTTTCCCTGTTAAGCCTTGGTGGTGTACCTGTTTTTAGTCTTCCATGTTTAAAACCTAAAGAAGACAGAGACTCTGTGATGCCTTCTGATCTTACCTCACCCATTCTTCCCGCTGGTATTTTTTTATCACCAATATGTATTAATCCATTTAAAAAAGTACCGTTTGTTAAAACTACAGACTTGCTTATAATTTTATCTTGGTTTGACATTGTTACACCAGCCGCACGCCCTTTTTTGATTATAGGTGAAACAACCTCACCTTCGACAACCGTGATATTGTTATGGCTTGTAACTGTTTTATGAATATGTTTTTCATACTCTCTCTTATCAACTTGCGCTCTAGGAGACCAAACAGCCCTACCTTTTGATTTGTTTAGAAGTTTAAACTGTGTTCCTGTTATATCGGCTGCTTTACCCATAGCGCCACCCAGCGCGTCTATCTCCCTTACCATTTGTCCTTTTGCTAATCCACCAATTGATGGGTTACAAGACATCCTGCCAATTGTTTGTTTGTTCATTGTAATCAAGAGAACCTTACAGCCCGTTCTTGCGGCTGCCAACGCAGCTTCAACCCCAGCGTGTCCGCCACCAACAACTATTGTGTCTATATTATTAAACCCTGTCAAACTATTTCCCAACACAAAAGGAGTTAAACATGTTGTTTAATACTAAATCCTCTGTTTCAACCCCTAAAAGACTATTAACGCTCCTTAAAGCATTTTCTAGCTCGTAACAGATAAGCTCTAATTGAAAACCATTCTTAATTTTATTATTTGTGTTAGCTAGCGATTTTATACAATCGGCTATACACTCATACTGTCTTGGCGTTGAAACTCCGCTTAACTTGTTCGGTATTTTTTCTACATTTAATTGTTGTAAGATCGCGCGCTTAAGACTTGATATGCCTGTTTGATTTATCGCTGAAATATACATGTATAAATCTTTTTTCTTTTTATAACCCACCTTCTTTATCAGGTCTGATTTGTTGTTTATATAAATAATATTATCATTCTTAAGTTTAATAATATCAACAACATACGTATCGTCTTTTACCGAGACGTCTCTCACTAAACACACCACATCTGCTTTTTCTATTAACATGATGGAGTTATCAATTCCTGCCGACTCAATTGCGCTTTTTGACCTACGAACACCTGCGGTATCAACAAGTCTAATTGGCACCCCGGAAATAGAAATGTTTGCATCTACATAATCCCTTGTTGTTCCCGCGGTTTTGTTAACAATCGACCTTTTGTTTCCGACCAGCGCATTAAACAAAGTCGATTTTCCGCTATTTGTTTTACCGGCTAGTACAACAATTGCTCCATAAGTTAGAACGCGACATGTATCATAGTTTTCTATTAATTTTAACACCTTCTTATTTATTTCTGATGTTTTCTTTGATATGTATAATTTATTATCTTTTTGGATATCCACATCAGACACATCTAATAAGTGTTCGCAATAACTTAAGAGCTCAGTGATGTCACTTGCTGTACCTTTGATAGCGTTAGACATCTCACCACCCAATCCACTAATTGCGTTAAACAACCCTGCTTTTGAGCTAGCCGCTATAGTGTTTGCTATTGACTCAGCCTGTATAAGATCTATTTTCCCGTTCTCAAACGCTCTTCTGGTAAATTCGCCCGGGCCGGCGGACCTTGCCCCAAGATCTATACATTCGTTTATTATTCCATCAACGATAAATGGGCTACCGTGACAAGATATCTCAACCATATCTTCACCTGTAAATGACCTGGGTTTGGTGTAGCACACCACAATTGTTTCATCTAAAATATTTTTTTTATGATATATTTTTGTTTTTTGTGCTACACGACTTACGGGTGTTTTGATTTGTCTTGATATTTTTTTAAGTATTTTTATGCTGTTTACACCTGATAGCCGCACAACAGCAATTCCGCCATAACCATACGGTGTTGATCGGGCGACAATTGTATCGCCTAACGGCATTTATTTGTTCGCAACCCCTGGTTTCTCTTGATGAGATGTAAGATATTTTTGTTGTACTATTGTCAACACATTAAACAGCGTGTAGTATAAGACCAAACCTGATGGAAATTGGTTGAAAATTAAAACAAAGAAACCGTTCATAAAGTACATCATAAATTTTTGTTGCCCTGGGCCTTGACCTGTTGGCGCAGATTTCATTTGGAGAAACATTGTCACACCCATCAACAAAGGAAGAATAGCCACCCCGCTTCCATACAATGGTAAATTTATTCCTAAATCTAACACAACGTCAGGCCTAGATAAATCTTGTATCCATAAAATAAAAGGTGCACCACGCAGCTCAATTGAAGAGCGAAACACAGTAAATAACGCAAACAATAACGGCATTTGAAGGAAAACAGGAACACAACCACTTAGCGGGTTTACGCCATGTTCTTTAAATAGACTCATTTGAGCTTGTGCAAATTTTTTCTGGTCGTTTTTATATTTTTCCTTTAGCTCGTTCAACAATGGTTGTATTGCCTGCATTTTTCTTGTAGAGTTGAGGCTTTTGCTTGTAAGGGGGTATACAATGATTTTTATAAGCACTGAAAAAAGCAACAAAACAAAACCATAGTTAGGTATATAGTTGTGTAAAAACAACAACACCCAGTGCACCCCTTTTGATATTGGTCTAATAAAAGCCCAACCAAAATTCATTATTTGGTCTAAGCTGTTTCCCAAAGTTTTGATTCGACTATATTCAAGAGGGCCTAAATATAAAGTTGATCGAAAAGGGGAGGGGGTGTTAAACAAAAGACCCACACCAAACTCTTTAGAGAGCCCGTCTTCCACCGCAAGCACTTCTGCTCCAGGGGCTTTTTCGTTTGGCACGAGAGCTGTAAAAAAGTATTTTGTTCTTACGCCCACCCAATCTGTTGGGTATAACATGCGCTCTGTTTTTTCTTGCCCAAGGGGTTTTGTTTTGGGAGAATACTTTTCTTCTCCCTGATAAACAGCCGCACTATAATATGTAAGTTCGTCTTTTATGTTTGGTTCCGTAAGAGGAAGGCCGCCAGGCCAATAAATTGATGCGGTGTTTTGTGAAACCATACCACCAACAGCAGAGAGATCTATTGCCAAATCAATAATATAACGGTTTGGATAAAACGTTAAGCTTTTTGTTATGGTTTTATCATCAACTACTTTGAAATAATTAATAGTTTTTGAAGAGGTGAAAACACTAACATCATACCGGTTGTCCGTTTTCCACCCGGAAGACAGGTTAATTATGTCCCCATCAACAGAACGAAAAGAAAGACCAAGGTTTTCCACATTTTTTTCATTGATTAGGTTAACGAGCTCTGAGTCGTTTAATGCGTAGTTGTTTAACTCGAAAAAGGTGAGAGAGCCACCGTTTTTGTTACTAACCGTTGCTTTATATAGGCTTGTTTCAACATTAAAGGAAGAATATTTCTTTTCTTTGTTATCCTCCAAACTAAGTAGGTTGACAGGTTTTGTTGTTTCTTTTTGTTCGGAGGTTGTGTTGCGTATTAGAACCTCAGATGAATCTGAGAGCGGCGAATCTGGATACACAAATTTATAATATTCTGGCATAAGCAGAATAATTACCGCAATTAATAGAAACGCTAAAACGGAATTTCTATCCATAGGTTATGTTGATAACGTTAGCGGCAATCTAATAATTAAGCAGATAAAACTTTTCTTCCACGGCGTCGTCTCGATTTTAAGACAGCCCTACCGCCCACAGACTTTTTTCGTGCCCTAAAGCCGTGCTTGTTTTTTCTTTTTCTATTGCTTGGTTGATATGTTCTTTTCATTTTTAGACCAATAAATTAAGCCGCGGAAAATAACGAACTCAAATTATATTTAAAACTCATATTATAAAATCAATTATTTCTTTAATTATATAAAAAATTACAATTCTGTTCTTGATTACAATTTATTTAAGTGCATAAATTAACAATACGGGTGGATGTGGATAACCTGTGGATAACTTTTATGAATCATTTAGACTTTTGGAATAAAACAAAAGACGAATTAAAAAAACGTCTACCAGCGCACACGTTTGATACGTGGCTTGAGCCCATTGAGGCACTAGAGTTTGGGGTTGCGGGAGCGGTGTTGCAAGTGCCCAATCAGTTTTTCTCAGAATGGGTTGACACACATTATTCTAAACATATTTTAAACACCATCAACGATATGGGTGTAAAAACTAAGAATTTGAAGCTTGTTGTATCTGGTGAAGGTTTTAAAGCTGAAGAAACAGAAAACAACAACAGCGCTATTGTTGCAAAAAACCAAAATCGACCACGACACCTAAGCAGTTCCTATAGTTTTGAACGATTTATTGAAGGACCAAATAATCAGTTTGCAAAAGCAGCTGCACAAAAAGTTTCTGACTCTCCCGGAAGCCAGGCTTTTAACCCGCTGGTTATATATGGCGGTGTTGGCCTTGGCAAAACACACTTATTACATGCGATTGGCAATGAAATAATCGAAACATCACCAAAGACTAAAGTTGTGATAGCTTCTAGTGAAAAATTTACACTTGATTTCATATCCTCTATTCAAAAAAACAACACAGCAGAGTTCTCAAAATCTTATAGAAAAGCAGATGTTTTGTTAATTGACGATATACAATTTTTTCAAAAAAAGGAACAAACGCAGGAACAGTTTTTTCACACATTCAATGAATTATACCAACTAGGAAAACAAATCGTAATGACAGCAGATAGATACCCGGGCGAGATGTCAGGCCTTCAAGACCGGCTTTTAAGCCGTTTTCAATCGGGCTTATCTGTAGATGTGCAGCCACCGAACTATGAAACCCGCGTAGCTATTTTAATGGAAAAATCGGAAATAAACGGATTGGATTTGCCATACAATATGATCGAGTTTATCGCAATGCATTTGAAAAACAGCGTGCGTGAGCTAGAAAGCACTATTATTCGCCTTCTTGCGCACGCATCGCTATCGCAGGTTGATATTGATTTTCCACTTGTTAAAAAAGTTTTAAAAGAACGGTTGGGGGATGGAATTTCTGCTGACATATCAGCTGAAGACATTATTAACCGCGTAGCGGACTTGACCAACATTCGTTCGGACGATATTGTTGGTCCAAGCAGAAGAAAAGAAATTGCAGAAGCCAGACAGATCGCCGTTTATCTTTGTAGAGAGCTTCTTGGTTTGTCTCTGTCTACAATCGGTATGCACTTTGGGGGAAGAGACCACACAACAGCGCTACACGCCTGCAATAAAATTAGAAACGCTTTAAAGTTTGATAAGCGCTTCAATAGAATAGTGGGAAAAGTAAAAGATGATTTTTCTTTTGCAATTTTGTAATAGCGCTTCATTAATGTTAAGATAATGATTAGGTGATATAGAGCACATATTAATAGTGATAGCTTGTACTTTTATGTTACACAGTATATATTAGGAGAAAATATTTACTAACTGAGCCGAGGTATTTTATCGGTAAAATAATTAACAAACCACTGGAGTAGAGATGAACATTATAAAATATAATATGAACAGAATTGCATTTTGCATGCTTTTCTTTGTTGTATCAATTCAAGCGGCTGATAAAAACGAGCTGAAAAACAACAAAGAAACAAACAACGAAAAACAAAACAGCGCATTGCCAACCGAAACCATTCCGCCAGGATATGTTGAACCAACACAACCCGCAGAAGGAATCAAGTTTGCTTTTCCAACAGCGAACGGTAACAACCGAAGGTTTAGCGTACAAAAAGAAACCGGAATTAAAGCTAACAACAGTTTTTTAACTGAAAGAGTTGATGATAGCGTAGTAGAGCATATCATCAACAAATATTTACAAGGAGAACCTTTAAGTACATTTGAAGAACAAATTCTCCGCAATAACATTAATGAGATTCCATATCCTGGAGACGGTGTTTTTCGTCCCAGCATTACAGAAAGATCGGCGCTGTCTCGAAATGCAACCGACTTATTCTTTTCCGAATACTCAGAAGGAAACGGCAACAACAAATATCTAGAGATTTATAATGGAACCGGTGAAAACGCAGATTTAAGCAACTACATTATTAAGTATAGTCAAAATGGCGCCGCAGCGTGGAACAACACAGAACTAGGATTAAGCGGTACATTATTAGATGGAGACGTCTATGTGATTGCACACTCTTCAGCCGACGCTTCTATACTTGCAGAAGCCGACACAACCGAAAGCTCTATATCTGCATTTAATGGAGACGATGTGCGGGGGCTGTTTAAGGTTGCAAATAACGACACCACCCTCATTGATGTTATTGGATTGCTTGGTGATGACCCTGGGGCTGGCTGGACTGTTGCAGGTATTGCAGATGCCGCCAAAGACCACACGCTAGTAAGAAAAAGTTCTGTAAGCGGTGGGAACGCAAACTGGTCCACATCGGCAGGAACAACAACAGATGACTCCGAATGGATAGTATATGATTTACAAACATGGTCCTATTTAGGAAGCCACACCATGATACTTCCCAATTTATTAAGCGAAGGGTTTGAGAGTGGTGGTATTCCTGAAAACTGGTCTTTATTAAACCTAGATAACCACTCAGCCAATTGGAATGCGCATGAATCCTCTTTTTATGCCCACTCGGGGAGTTTTCTGGCAAGAGTGTCTTATCGATCCCTAAGCGCAGTTCCACAAAACCAACCAAGCGACGACTGGTTAATTACCCCAAAACTTGATGTTGTGAGCGGGGACTCAATCTCGTTTTGGGCTCGCTCAAGCAATAGCAACCCATATGAAAGTTTTAATGTGCGGGTTTCTTCTACAAACGCAGACTCGGCCGCAGGTTTTACAGACACACTTGCCAGCGTAGCAACTGTTCCAACAACGTGGACTAGGTATGCATATGCTTTAGAGTCTTACGCAGGACAAGATATTTATATTGCCGTTCAGCACAACACCTATAATGGATGGTATTTATATGTGGATGATTTTAGTGGACCACAGGTTTGGATTGATGACAGCCCTGTAATAGCGCTTAATAAAAACTCTATTAATTATGGCAACACAGGGTTGGGGGGAATGAGTGAGTCTGTTGCGATTGAGAACCTTGGCGCATCGGACCTTGTTGTTTCTAGCATTGCAAGTAGCAATTCTGATTTTACTATTTCCACATCAGCTTTAACCTTAGCTGGCGGCGGAGACTCGGAAATAATTACCATAAACTATACCCCAACCGCAGTTGAAGGCGATACAGCGTATGTGGTTTTTACCCACAACGGATCAACCTCCCCAGACTCAATTATGGTAATGGGAGCAGGTAAGGATGCTATCTACTGGCAGGATTTTGATTCTTGGGCTGCTGAATTGGGACTTGCTGTTCCACAACCAATTGGAGTGTCACAAGAAGGCAATATGACATGGTCAGCTGATGGCGCATCAAACGGATGGGAAAAAGCAACAGGCACAGGCAACGCATACGATGGAGAATATTCTGCAGAGTTTGATAGTTATGAATCATCTACCAGTGGAGACACAAGTGCGTTTATTTTACCAGCAATTGAATATACAACCACAGCCATTGCTGCTGTTGAAGGGGCGTTACGTTTTTATATGAAGAAACGCGGAACAGAAGAATTTTATGTATCATACTCAACAGATGATGGCAACTCATGGGCAAAAGCTTTTAGCGATACAACGGAAAATTATAGCACAGGAAACATTGGTTGGGTAATTGTATCGATCAATGTTCCGTTGGGCGACACATATATATTTAAAATGGTTGGTAAGGGAAACAGGCAAAGTGTTTTTGGAGATATATATATTGATCAACTATCTTTTGTTGAGGTTCCCCCAACACCAGAACTATCATTAATATACTCATCCATAGGTTATATGCCGCAAATACTGGGAGAAACCACGGGTAACACAAGGTTTAACGTAGGAACAAACTCGGGCTCCGCAGCTCTTGTTATTGATAGCATTTCTACAGCCAACGCTGATTTCTCTGTCTTGCTTTCCGCAGAAATCACCAACAACACCATTGAACCGGGAGAAAATGTAGACTTAGACATGCTTTGGTCTCCAAGCGTTTTTGGGTTGAAAAAAACCAATGCAATAATATATCATAACGCAGACACAAGCCCTGACACTATTGTATTTTCAGGAGAGGCGGGAAGGTCTTATGTGTCTTTTGATGAAAACGACGATTCCCAGGGCGCTGCATTTAGTGGAAGCCTTCCATGGCAATGGCAAAATATTGATCTAGATGGAGATGGAAACGCCTGGTTGTTTAATTATAGCTACTATGGCCCCGGATACACCGGTAGCCCTTTGGGGTCCTATGCTCGATCTGCAGGTGGCGGTGAGCGACTTGAAACACGCACACTTGTTCCTCAGACAGGTGATTCACTTATTTTTTATTAT
>LWDU01033361.1_pt1 | contig 69220 bp, 51 predicted proteins | sample 727161 | NCBI WGS metagenome assembly LWDU01 (sample SAMN04566230, study PRJNA314399) | hydrothermal vent metagenome | isolation source: deep sea hydrothermal plume seawater | place: Mexico: Gulf of California, Guaymas Basin | collected 2004-07-11 | reverse complement strand
TGTTGCTCTTACAGGTGGTATTGCCGCCGGGCAGGTCGATGCAGCGTCATTCACCACAGTCGCTGATGTTACCGTTGAACAAGACGAAACACTTGATATCTCAGGCAACACCATCCCGGCCGAATTACAAGCACTCGTTACCGCCGGTGACGTCAGTATTGTAGATGACGTGACCTACACCATTACCAATGACGATAGTGCCACGATTACCCTGCGCGATAAAACAACGGGCAATGCAACGGCAGCGACTGTCGCTGAAGATGGCGGACCTATGGGAGCCGTTGTGGAATGGGACGTATCTGCTGCGATCCAACTCGCCGCAGGAACTGCCGCAGCGACATTCACCCACGCTGGATCAGGTGCATTCCCTGCCACAGAAGCGGTAACCGGCAACGTCGGTGACATGTTGCTCTTACAGGTGGTATTGCCGCCGGGCAGGTCGATGCAGCGTCATTCACCACAGTCGCTGATGTTACCGTTGAACAAGACGAAACATTCGATATATCCGGCAACACCATCCCGGCGGAACTGCAAGCACTCGTTACCGCCGGTGACGTCAGTATTGTAGATGACGTGACTTACACGATTACCAACAATGATAGTACAACGATTACTTTAGTAAACCAACTTTTTATCATCGATGCCGTGACCATACCGGAAGACGATGGCGCGACGCACACCATCTTATGGCTTGTAGATGATCCGATCCAACTTCCTACAGGTACGGCAGCGGCGACAACTACTTTTGGGTCGACGGCGACTGCAGCCGATTTCGACGCCACGGAAGCGGTAACCGGCAACGTCGGTGATGATGATTACGATTTTTTCAGCATCGATATTGTTCTGGACGGTGGTATTGATTCGGGACAATTTAATGCAGCCACGTTAAATGCAAATGCAGACACGACGCTGGAGCGAGACGAAACGTTCGAGGTGCTTTCTGGTACGAGACCTGCAGCACTTAATGTATTCATCGCATCCGGGGATGTGGTTTTTGAAGATGTCATTGTCTATACGATTACCAATAACGATTCAGTTACACTTACCGTTTCCGCCAGCAGTGATGGAGATGAGGACACTGGTATATTCTCAGTAGACCTTACGTTGAGTGACGAAGTCGAGCTTTATGGTCTTGGCGATATCGAGGTTACTGCTCGCAACGACCAGAATGACCCCGCAACTCTTGTAGTTCGTACAGCAGATTTTGCCAATAGTGGATATGCTGGCGACTCTGATTATACGGTTCAAACTGCTACGACGCTGTCTTATGACGGATCCGCTGCAGACGCTACGGAGGTTATCACGACCGTGGTGGATGGCGACGCAATCGTAGAACACGACGAGACATTCCTCGTAACCTTTGCCGCGGGCAACCTCCGCGGGTACTCCGCAGCGGAAATCGCTGTTACTGCCTCTGCTACTGCATTAACGATTGGTAACGACGATTCAGCCACGGTTGCGCACTCCTCGACAGGTGCTGCCGACGGTGCCGGCGTTGTTGAAGGTGCTGATGTTCCGTTTGTTTTGACATTAGATGCACATGTTCAGACAGCGACATTTACCGATGGAGTCGTTGATATCGCACCGCGATTACAAACAGACCTCGCTACTGGCGACGCTGTACTAGCCGACCTTATTGGCGCCCTAGGCCAACTTGCAACCTCTTATGATGGAGTAGCCGCATCAGTCACAACAGGCGATAATGACTACACAGCCTCTAGTTTCACGTGGGATTATGAGGGAACCGATGCCATGTTGGCGTCGGAATTGACCACCACGTTTAACGTCCCAACGCGGGCAGATAATGTCGTTGAACTGCGTGAAATCTTTCGCGGTAATTACTCGGAAAATGGCGGAGGTGCAGGATATCTTGGATACGGAGCTACTGCTGAGAACTCAGTGCAACTGAATACGACCCCAGATATTGGTCAAATTCGCCTAGAAGATGCTGCCACGTTTGATATCGTACTTTCCGCAGGTCAAAATCAAATCATTGAAGGCACCAATGATTTGCATACCACAAAAACAGTTCGCGGCGGATATAACGTCGTACTTTCTGGTGACGTGCAGGATTACGCAGGTGCCGGATTTACTGTGACTTTTAGTACGGCTGATGGAAATCCAACGGTTCAACCAGAAGCGATCGAATCTTCACCGGGATTAAACAATGGCGAAGATGACTACGATGCATTGAGTGAAACACTAACATTCTCAGGCGACACCGTCCCGCCGGAAGCCCCAGAAGATTCTGCCGGTGAAACGGAAATATCCTCACAAATATTTGTTCGCGAAGACGAAACTGTTGAACTTGACGAAGTGTTCAGCATTAATATTGCTGAACTGGATTTCGACGTTTACACAACGACTGGTGGTTCCGGTCAATTGACAATCGGAAATTTAACGGAAGATATGACGATCCTCAACGACGATGCCGCTCATTTAGAAATTTCCGATGTCACGGTCGGCGAGAGTGATGGTACGGTAACCGTAGAAATTGTATTGGATTATCCAGTTGACGTCCCCGTCGGCATTTCCTACAGCGCAACGGACGGTTTGGCATTACACAGCACAGCAACATCGGACCCACTGTTAGGCAACCATGATTGGAACTGGGACGCAGCGGAAGGTGGAACACCTTGGCTAGACGTTAAGACGAGTTCATTTAACGCTGGTGTTGGTTCCGATGCAGGAGTTGAAGCCAATGCTGACCCGGATAACGGTTCCTACGCGGACACCATCACAGTGACGTTTGATATTTTCGATGACACGGTTGTTGAGCTAAACGAGAATTTCTTCGTCAACATCTTCGACCTGACTCAGGATATAAATGCGATAGTCGACGGTACGGAAGATCCAGAAAATGCAGGGATATCGGAAACCCCGCGTTTGTTAGTGATCGCCGATGATGACGGGGTGGTCACGATTCTCGATGATGATGAAGCCGAGATTACGCTCACTGCGGATGCCGCCACTTTCACCGAAACCGGCGGGACGGCGACATTAACAGTTTCGGTTTCAAATCCGATTGATATACTTTACGATTTTGATGTCATGACACAGGACGGAACGGCTGCCAGTTCCACTGGTGATTACACACCCACGACAACTACTTTTGAAGTTGCGGCCTTAACAACGACGCCTGTAAATGGACTCGGAAACGCCACGTTTACGGTTCCCGTTTCAGTCGACGGGATTGTTGAAGTTCCCGAAACAATTTTGGCCTTCGTCAATAACATGAATGCTCAGGGTCGGGCTATTTCGATGTCGGCTCCGGAAACGTTGACTGTAACATCTTCAGACACAGCGACGCTTGATATCAATGACGTTACGATTGTTGAAGGCGACTCTGACCAAACGCTCGTGCAGATGACCGTAACGCTCAGCAATGCTGTTAGTTCTCCCGTTACCGTTGCCTATTCGACAACGGATGGAACAGCCATCGTCGGAACAACGGCTAACTACGGTGATGAAGATTATGATGCCTCAACTGGCAATTTGAACTTTCTCGGATCAGCTGGTGAACAGCAGACTATCAACGTCTATGTCAACGGCGATAATGTTGTCGAATTAGACGAATTGTTGACCGTTAACCTCGGCGCTGTCACAGCAATCGCTGGCGTTTCCGTTGGCGATGGTTCGGGTGATCTGAATATCACGAATGACGACTCGGCAACTATTTCCATTGAAGCTGCGTCCTCCGTTCTCGAAGGAAGTCTTAGCGATACCAATGTAGGCCAGTTGGTCGTTACGCTAAGCAATCCAGTAGATACGGTTGTCGGCTACGACTTTGCTACAGCCGATGGGACGGCAGTCGGTGCCGCTGTGCCAGTGGCAGCAGCGGACGACTATGAAGTGTCCGCCGCTGCAGCTCAGGTATTTACCGGTGCCAAAGCAGACCCGCTAACGCAAACAATTTCTGTAAATATAACAGGCGACAATCTAGTTGAGTTGGATGAGACCTATACGGTTAATATCAGTAATCTAGTTGATGGTGGTCACGCCGTAACACTCGGCAATACTACGGGTACGACAACAATTCCGGTTAATGAAGATGTTGGTATAGCGACCCTTACAGTATCGCTATCCACCGCTGTTGATGTTGCAGTCGATGTTGACGTTACAACGCAAGATGGTCCCGCAGTGGCTTCAGCTCAGGGCTCACTAGCCTCGGACTATGATGCTGCCTCACAAACGCCGCTGACGTTCCCTTCAGGGACGACTTCACTAACATTCGACGTGACCATTAATGACGAGAACTTGGTTGAACTTGAAGAGTTCCTCAGCGTAATTGTTAGCAATCTCGCCGCTTCAGGTCGTGACGTAACGGTCGTTGACGATACCGGTATTATTACGATTGTTGACAACGACACTGCTGCTCTTTCAATATCGTTGGTAACAGTTCCCGGTACGCTTACCGAAGATTCGGGTACTGTAACGTTTGACATCGCTCTCAGTAATCCTGTCGCCGTTCCCGTTACGATCAACTACGGTGGCGTAAACCCACTGATGCCTTCAAGCTATGACGACTTTGTGGGCGGAGCAGGTAGCGTAACGTTTGAAACCAACGAAAATGCGACTCAGCAGGTGACTTTGGACGTCTTTGATGACGCAATTGTTGAACTTGACGAGAATTTCACCGTTCAAATGTTTGGTCTCGACGCCGGAGCAATTCAAGATGCGGATAACACGGACGTCACCGTCGGTGGACCTACAGCTGGATTCACAGTTATTGATAACGATTCGGCAATCTTCAGTATCAATGACGTTAGCGTCACCGAAGACGATCATGGACATGATGTTGCAACGCTGACGGTAACTCTTGATACAGCTGTTGATGTTCCCGTGGATGTTCAGTTTGACACGACCGATGGAACTGCGATCTCGGTTGATAACGGAATCAATGGTCACAGCGACTTTGTAGCCGTTGTTGCTGGAAACTTACGATTTGCCGGCACCGCAGGGGAAACACAGACGATTACGGTTCGCTTTAATGGTGAAACCGTTGTCGAGCTAGATGAAACTTTCACAACAACGCTATCGAACGTGGTAGCTCAAGGCCGGGAAGCCGATATCACGATCCCTGATCCTACGGGCACGGTAACGATCGAAAACGATGACTCGGCGACTGTAGATATTCAGGAAGTTGTGTCAGTCAACGAAGACGCCGGAACTGCTGATTTACTTGTCACGCTAAGTGCACCTGTTGACCACCAAGATGACACCGCGACAGAGACTGGTGCCACCGCAGCGGACGACGATTATGACACTGTCGATGAAACGCTGACTTACTCAAACGTAAGTGGTTCGACTCAACAGTTCACCGTAACCGTACCGATTGTAGCCGACAACATAGTTGAGCTTGATGAAGTAATGCAAGTTGTCTTATCAAACCTTACCGCCAGTGGCCGTAGCGTTACTATCGGTAACGGTTCCGGCGATGTGAATATTCTTAACGACGATTTCGCAACAGCATCCATCACCGATCGGTTAATGAAGATGTTGGTATAGCGACCCTTACAGTATCGCTATCCACCGCTGTTGATGTTGCAGTCGATGTTGACGTTACAACGCAAGACGGTACAGCAGTGGCTTCAGCTCAGGGTGCACTAGCCTCGGACTATGATGCTGCTGCTCAAACGCCGCTGACGTTTGCTTCAGGGACGACTTCACTAACATTCGACGTGACCATTAATGATGAGAACATTGTTGAACTTGAAGAGTTCCTCAGCGTAATTGTTAGCAATCTCGCCGCTTCAGGTCGTGACGTAACGGTCGTTGACGACACCGGTATTATTACGATTGTTGACAACGACACTGCTGCACTTTCAATATCATTGGTGACAGCTCCCGGTACGCTTACCGAAGATTCAGGTGCTGTAACGTTTGATATCGCTCTTAGTAATCCTGTCGCCGTCCCCGTGACGATCAACTATGGTGGCGTAAACCCACTGATGCCTTCAAGCTATGACGACTTCGCTGGTGGAGCTGGTAGTGTCACGTTTGAAACATTCGTTAACGCCACGCAACAAGTTACTTTGGACGTCTTTGACGACGCAATTGTTGAACTCGATGAGGATTTCACCATTCAAATGTTTGGTCTAGACGCTGGGGCAATTCAAGACGCTGACAACACGGACGTCACCGTCGGCGGACCAACTGCTGCGTTCACAGTTATTGACAATGATTCGGCAATCTTCAGCATTAATGATGTCAGCGTGACGGAAGATCACCATGGTCATGACGTCGCCACGCTAACGGTGACGCTTGATACTGCCGTAGATGTCCCAGTCGATGTTCAGTTTGATACGACCGATGGAACTGCGATCTCGGTTGATAATGGAATCAATGGGCACAGCGACTTTGTAGCCGTTGTTGCTGGAAACTTGCGATTTGCAGGTACCGCTGGGGAAACACAAACGATTACGGTTCGCTTTAATGGTGAAACTGTCGTCGAGCTAGACGAAACCTTTACAACAACGCTATCGAACGTGGTAGCTCAAGGCCGGGAAGCCGACATCACTATTCCTGATCCAATCGGGACAGTTACCATTGAAAACGACGATTCAGCTACGGTTGATATTCAAGAAGTCGTATCCGTCAACGAAGATGCTGGAACTGCGGACTTGCTTGTCACGCTAAGTGCACCTGTTTGACCACCAAGATGACACCGCGACAGAGACTGGTGCCACCGCAGCGGACGACGATTATGACACTGTCGATGAAACGCTGACTTACTCAAACATTAGTAGTTCCACTCAACAATTCACCGTAACCGTACCGATCGGCGCAGACAACATAGTTGAGCTTGATGAAGCGATGCAAGTTGTCTTATCAAACCTTACCGCCAGTGGACGTAGCGTCGCGATTGGTAACGATTCCGGCGATGTTAATATTCTTAACGACGATTCAGCTGTTGTACAAATCAACGACGTGGTAATCAACGAGGAAATTGGAAGTGCAACGCTTACGTTGACGCTCAGTGCACCTGTGGATACGCAAACGGATGTAAACTGGCAAACGCTTGATGGAACGGCAACGGCCGTGTTTAACGATTACACGGTTGATGCAGCTACCGTTAATTGGGCAGCCCTCGATACAACAGACAAGACGGTTACCGTTACCGTAAGCGACGACGACATCGTTGAGCTTACCGAAACAATGCATGTGGGATTAGAAGAAGCTCAGGCTTCTGGGCGTGCGGTTACCGTCAGTGATGAGATCACTGAAACTAATAATGACACGAATATTGTTGGTAGTGGCCAGGTTACGATTGTCAATACAGATACGTCGGATATCGAAATCAATGCAACATCGGCTTTCTTCAATGAATCCGACGACGGCATCGTGAGTGTGACCTTTGACGTAACCCTTACCGAACCGATTGACATTCCTGTGTTAATCAACCACGCTTCACGCAATGGTGATTACAATTCCAGCAGCAACGCTGCTCTGGCAAACACGGATGCCATAGCCACGGATGCCGAATATGCGGCCATCAATAGTACGGCTGACGATGCGGATCCATCGAACCCTGTGGGTGAGTACGATTTCGTCAATGCGGCTCGTGCCGATGACCATGACTATGACCAAACGGAAGGTGCACTGAACTTCGAGGCAATCAATGATGGTTTGCAACACGCATCGACCGACGCTCGTTTGACTCAAACTATCACCGTACCGGTTTATGGCGACAATACTGTTGAGTTAGATGAATGGTTCGTACAGTTCATTGAATCTTCCGATGACTTTGGGCGTAACTTCAGTGTTACCAAGGCAGAAGATTACGGTTGGATCAATAATGATGACGAAGCACATGTCGAAATTGGTGATGTGAGTCTAACCGAAGGCACAAGCGGAGCAAAGTTCTTTAGTTTCGCGGTCACACTTGATAACGACGTTGACGTGCCCGTCGAAGTGACATTTGCCACAGCCGACGTGACTGCCACTGACCAAGAAACCGGTGACAATGGTGATGCTGACTATACCACTACTTCCGGAACGCTAATCTTCACCGGCGACCGGGGTATTGAAGCGTTTGAGACGTTGTTTGTGAATGTACCTGTGATTAGCGATAACGTCGTTGAGATTGACGAAATATTCAATACCGTGCTGACATCGATTACTGCAGATCATCGCGACGTCACTATCACTAAGTCAATCGGCATCGGTGAAATTCTGAATGACGACACTGCAACTATCTACATCAACGACACAGTGGTCGAAGAAGGCGACACGGGCATAACGACGGCTACTTTAATCGTTAGCCTCAGTAACCCCGTAGACGCTGAAGTCAACGTGCCGTACTTTACCAACGGTGGCGATGCCACCCCAGGTGTTGACTATATTGCTTTAAACGACCAGTTGACATTCGGAACGCTCGAGTCCAGTACGCGCGTGCTCACGATCGATGTGTCCATTATCGGTGACACTGACTTCGAACGTCACGAAAACCTATACGTGGAACTTGGTATTCTCTCAACGACACCACCGGGTCGAGATGTTAGCTACAGTGACGATGATGATCGACCAGCTGCAGAGGGTCGTATCGATATCATTAACGATGATCGTAACCAAGGGAATTTCATTGGTGACTGTAACATGCAAGCAGAGCCTGGCGACGTTAACCTGAACGGTACCGCTCGAATTGCTCAATGGAACTTTACTTTGTCCGATTTAGATGGCCCAATTGATCTTGTCTTTGACGCGGCAGCAGCAACGGGCGAAATCGTTGAAATCGGCGTGCCGCAGGTTGTTGATAGTCGTGGGCGAGTCGTCGCACCTCTAAAAATCGGGCACATTGACGAGTCAACAACTCCTGATCCGCAAAAGTCGTTCGGTATTTTCCGTCTTGGTGACGGTGATTACACAGTTGTTATACCTTCGTCGAATGATACGGATGGTTTGATTGAGCTAGCTTCTAGTATGCCTGGCATACTGTCATCCACAGAACGAACTGTTACCACAGCCGCACTACAACAAACGGCGGGTGGTGTACTTCAGACTCAACTTGGTATCCGTGGCGTCATGCCAGAAGTGTTCAATGACCGCATGGGCATTGACCTTGGTATCGATCAATATGACGCTTGTTTGGATAGTGATCACAACGGTTTCTTGACGGCGTTCGACCTAATGACGATTGATACCAACGTCGGTGCTGATGAACCGGGCGTGTACTTCTTAGAAGACCGCTTCACTCCAGCTAACTTGCTCGAAGTCAACCCGCTTGGGCAGGACGAATTAAGTATTGCTGAATTATTTGGCTTCTCGCTGTACCAGAACCCAACACAACCGTTGGATGTCAACGCTGATGGTAATGTTAGTCCAATTGACGCATTGACAGTTATTAACTCACTAAACTCTGAAGGAACTCGCTCAGTGCTGGTATTGGGCGACTCGAGCGGGGACATGGGAGATTACCTCAACACGCAGCAATATCTATATGACACTAATGGCGACTTTGCCATTACGCCTATTGATGTCCTTAGTGTTATCAATCATCTCAACGGCAGTGCTGGTGGCGAAGGTGAAGCTGTCAACGTTGCTGCAGATGACTTCTTCCTCGGTTTCGGCCAGGCAGAGCTAGTGGCAGCCGCTGTCGACGCCCCAGTCGTAGCAGCTATCACTTCAACCGGTGTTGATGTTGAGAACACCTTTGCGCAAGAGCAGTATACGAGTCCGCTACAAACCAATGATACGTGGTCGGAATCAGTCGATCGTGTCCTGAGTGATATGACAGACGACGGTGATGCTGACGATACCGTTGAATTGTTGTTGCACTAAGTCTCGACGGTTAAGCCCAGACGCATAAACCCTCAAATTCACGCATCATTGCGTGATTTGAGGGTTTTTTTGGTATTTGGAGGACTTCGAACATGAATTCCGCTGAAACCTCTGATGGGAACCTTCTTCAGTGGATAAATATCCCTGTTTAGCAGGCTGTATTGAGTTTTCTGCTTAAATAAATCCTGAGTACTGATTAAGGCGATTTTACCGAGTTTTACGATAATTGATAATTTTCCGGTCACTGCAATACCGATTACAAAAAGGTGTGAATCATATTAATTTAAACTGCTCTTACAAGTTGTCGATGGACGACGCGAAAAATCACAGAATATAGTTTGTTTGTGATATAGGAAAATAACGCATATGTTCTATAAATGGAAATCTACGCTGAGTGTCCTAATTGCCGTAATGATGGTTTACACCTCCGCACTTGTTGCGCAACAAGGGGCCGCCCAGAATCCAATTAGTGAATACATTCAACCGGAATATGAACGTATCTCGTATAAGATTCATGAAGTCGCTCGGCGAGCCACCGAGGCTAAAGATGATCCATGGTTGCGATTATCTGGATGGATCGATCAAGGATACGCATGGAGTTCATTGCGTCCCGCGTCGGGAAAGAACACCCCTATTGGACTCAATGACCAACACGAAGAATACCAGCTGAATCAACTGTACTTGATTCTTCAAACCAAAGACATCGAGGATGACAACGAATCCTGGAGCCTCGTTGGACGGGCCGATCTGCTGTATGGTACCGACCACGGTTATGTAACGTCGCGGGGCCTTGAAGACAACGTTGATGGAACATTGCATCTCAATGGTGCACCAGGACCAGGGGATGATTTTCGCGGTTCGCCTGCATTAGCTCGGCCGTATTATGGGTTAGCGATTCCTCAAGCATATTTAGATTTGCGAACGCCGATCATCAATGGAATGAACATTCGGATGGGGCACTTTTATTCGAATCTAGGCAGTGAATCCATCATGGCCACCGAAAACTTCTTCTACACACTATCGATGTCCAAAATCTACGGGCGTCCTCAAACACATACGGGGATTGTGGCAACAACTTCGATATTGGACGACGCCATTGGTTTCACCGCCGGTGTAACTCGCGGTTGGGACAATTGGGAAGATGATGTAGAAAACGAACTGTCAGTCATGGCTGGATTATCATTCGATTTTGAGGATACCAGCATTGCACTTAACGTGCACACCGGTCCAGATCATTTGGGAATAGACAACCTCGGTAATCCAACGGTTAACGAGGTTACCATAGTCACGATGACGCTTGCTCGTCAATTGACAGAAAAAACTCGTTGGATATTGGACGTTGACTTAGGTCATGGTGACGCGATGACTGCTAGTTCAGTGACTGGAGGCCTTTCAGGTGCCCGTTGGTATGGACTTACGAATTATTTCATTCACGACTTTGGTCCAAAGCTATCGATGGGTATGCGGGTTGAATGGTTTAGAGACCAAGACAATTCTCGGATTTTACCTGGTGCTTTTTCAAGTCAAGTAAGTGGCGGAAACTATGTTAACGTGACGATGGGTGCGAACTATCGACACACGGATCGCTGGACCTTCCGTCCCGAAGTCCGTTGGGATTGGTCCGACACAAAGAGTGATGACTTAAGTGTGCCAGGCGTTTTCGGTGATTTTTCCGAGAATGACCAATTCACACTATCACTCGATGCGATCTTTACCTTCTAAGCTGGATCGAGGATAAGAAAAATACTCCTACCGTCCGTGTTTCTGAAAAAACGCGGACGGTTTTTAATTGGTGATACTGCACTACGAGCTGTAAATGTGGGTAACCAATAGCGAAATACCCCGATATACTGACAACCATGACATTTGAAGAACTAGGATTATCAGACCCGTTGTTGAAGGCCGTGAAGGTTGCGGGATACGATACGCCTACGGAAATTCAGGTCGAGGCGATCCCACGAATTCTGGATGGGAAAGATATTTTGGGTTGTGCGCAGACTGGCACGGGTAAAACAGCTGCGTTTGCTATGCCGACTATCCAGCGGCTCCTAAAAACCTCTCTGAGACCGCCTCGCGGCGGAAAGAACAAGTCCCGACGCGGCATAGTGCATGAATTGCGATGCCTTGTCCTAGCACCGACACGGGAGTTAGCTGGGCAGATCTCTGAGAACTTTCGAGAATATTCTCATTTTACCCGCTTGCGTCAGACGGTAATATTCGGCGGAGTTGGTCCCAAGCCTCAGATTCAACGATTGCAACGAGGAGTTGATATCCTAGTAGCCACACCAGGACGCCTACTGGACTTACATGGTAAAGGGCATTTGGAGTTAGACCAAGTGCAGACTCTGATTATCGACGAAGCGGACATGCTGTTCGATATGGGATTCATTAAAGACCTAGAGCGAATTGTCAACCTGACCCCTCCCAAGCGTCAAACGCTGCTATTTTCCGCAACTATTCCAGAGGAAGTACAGCAGCAAGCGGCGCAGTGGTTACGTAATCCGTATTCAATTGAAATCACACCGGAAGCGATTCCGATAGAGCTGATTAATCAGAAAATCTATTTCATTGAACGTGATGTAAAGGATCAGATGCTGATTCAATATTTGTGCAGCACTCCCCGCGGGCGAACGATGGTGTTCGTGCGAACTCGACTAGATGCGGATCGCGTCGGGCGAAACCTTAACAAGGTTGGGCTTACTGCGGTCTCTATACACGGCGAAAAAGCTCAGGCAAAACGGAAACGAGCGATTACAGATTTTAAATCTGACGAGCCACCGATTCTAGTTGCCACTGATGTAGCCGCTAGAGGGTTAGATATCTCGAACGTGTCACACGTTATTAATTACGCAGTGCCCGAGTTTCCGGAGATATACATTCATCGCGTTGGTCGTACCGGCCGAGCAGGTGCAAAAGGTGAGGCGATCACTTTGTGTAGTTCCGATGAGCGATACCATTTAGGCCGCATCGAAGAGTTGGTGGATATGAAACTACCAACGTCACAATGGCCATTCGAGGATTTCCCAGACTTACCGCATTTGGAAAAAGCCTATCACCGCAAGAAGACGGGACATGATCCACGGCGAAAACAGCGATGGGAAAAACGGTCTACCGGTAAACACGGGGGAAACTCCGAAAGTAAAGGGCGGAAGCCAAAGAAGAAACGCAAATCGAGAGGTAAAGCGATTACGCAGAAGGATATTCAGGCCAACAAACGAGGTTAATACTACTTCAACGAGTTTAAATTGAACCACCCACTGGTTCCGATGCTGATGACACCTTCGCATTTCATTCCTGGTGGTGCATTGATTTTGAGGTACAGCACTCCGTCCTTTTCAGGAGTTAATAGTTTACCTCCACCGACAAGAAACGCTTGGCTAGGTTTTTTGTCTCGAAAGTAGACGCCGATCAACGCTCCGAGCGGCATTTCATCGTCCATTCCGTCTTTTTTGACATCGCCCTTGGATATACCCTTGGCCGAGAATTCGACGGACGGTGCCATTGTGAACGTTCCAGCGGTAATAATCTTAAAACTACGGTCGGCGTAAACGTTTCCGATCGGTGTCCAACCGTTTGCAGTGTTCAGTTTGTGAACAACTTGGTTTTTATCGAGTAGCGAATTTTCTAGAAACGTGATTTTAGCGGGTAGTTGTTGCTGCCGTTTGTCGAGCCGAAAAATTTGCTGGTACATCAGGCGTGCTTTTTCGACATCTCCATTGTTCTCGTATTCAATGGCTAACTCCAGTGCTTCGACTACGAACGCTTGAATAGCTTTGTTGGAGCGGACGTCAATGGCACGTGATGCGGCGGCGTCTTGCGCTTGTGTAATGCAGGTAAATAAAGCGAACATGATTACACTGGTTACAGCGACAAATTTACTAGTAAACGTCATGGGTCAACCTTCAAAAATGAGTGGGAGCGTCCTTTACATTATACGCAATAAGCCGCGACTTCTATTAGGAATATTACGATTGGACGCGCTGTTTGAGGAAATGACGGATCAGCAGAGGTGTGATGGCTAGTAGTGAGAATGCTAAGGCCAGTTCCCAAGTGATTAGGGCCGGCAGTCCTGTTTTTATTAATTTATTGAGCGGCGGCAAACTTCTACCGAGGTAAAGGTTCACGATTGTGCCAGGCAACATCGCAATTTGGCTAACAATAAAGAAGGTTCGGGCTTTAATGGGGGTCAATCCCATAAGAAGATTGATGGAAAAGAAGGGTACGTAGGGCGCCATTCGCATACTTGCGAGATACCATAAGCCGTCACGCTGCCAAGCTACTTCGAACCGTTGAAATCGGTCACCAAACCAACTGTGGACCATATCTCGAAAAAGATAGCGGCTCATTAACATGCATATCGTTGCACCGACGGTGGAGGCGATACTTACTGCGAAGATGGAGACCCACAGGGGTAAAATGGTCGCGGACACGATCGAGAGTGCGGTGGAGCCTGGGAATCCAGATGCGGTTACGATAACGTAAATAACCATCGCTATTAGTGTGGCCGATAGGAGGTTTGTTTCAGCGTATGACTTAGCAGAAGATTGCTGGCCGGCGAGCCACTGTAGAAATTGCTCCTGATCTACCCACGGGGAGAACCACGCGACGGCGATTATGGTGGCGACAGCAAGTAGGGTGATATAGCCTCGGCGAGCGCGCAAGCGAGGTTTGGTGTTATCCATTAACTGGCATCCTGCAGTTTTCCGGCAGGCGTTTCCGCAGCAAGACCTGCGATCATTTCTAGCGTAGCGGCTTCAACTGCACGTTGCCAATCCTGAGGTGAAAATTTATCACGAAATTCTTCTCGTTCGTGCGCAAAGATGATTCCTCGCGAGCTGTTGATAATCGCGCCGAGTCCCTGTTCATCAAACCCGCCGGCAACATCACTAGCGCCGCCACCTTGTGCGCCATAGCCAGGTACGAGTAGCCATGTGTTGGGCATGGATTGTCTCAGTGCGTCAAGTTGCTCTGGATAGGTGGCACCGACGACGGCGCCGACGCATCCATACGAGTGACTGGAGTCCTGTCCCGGCGTGTTGAGTGCGAGTTGATTCACGAGTTGGGCAACATGTTGGTAGACCGGTTGTCCGTCCGCCACGAGATCTTGGAATCTTCCGCCACCGGGGTTCGAGGTTTTGACTAGAACGAATATCCCGTTACCGTTTCGTTGGGCGACCTCGACGAACGGCTCAAGGCTATCCTCGCCAAGGTAGGGACTAACTGTCAGGCAGTCCGACGCGAACGGAGTGGAGTCTGGCGGGCCGAGGTACGCCTGAGCGTAGGCGTCGGCGGTGCTGCCGATGTCATTGCGTTTAGCGTCGGTAATAACGACTAGACCTTTACTGCGGGCGTATTGAATGACTGTGCCGAGGGCTACTGTGCCGGCGGGACCGATTTGCTCGAAGAAGGCGGATTGTGGTTTGACGGCGGGAACGAGTGGCGCTACAACATCGATGATACCTTTACTGAATTGAACAAAGGCGGTTGCGATTTGCTCGGGCGAGGGAGATTCGGCGGTTGGTCGCAGCGGTGCAGGGAGGTTATCTAGCCGCGGGTCGATACCTACCAGTGCGGGGGTTTTCGTGCGGCGGACGGCTGCGGTAAGACGATCAGCAAAATGGTGCACAATAGCATCTCCAAGCGTTTGGTTTCAATTCATCTAAGATAATACCGTCTAGGAAAAATAGTTTCTAGTATGGGATACACCAACGTCGTGAACTGAATTAGAATACACCGCATCAGCGGGATGTAGCGCAGCCTGGTTAGCGCGTTTGACTGGGGGTCAAAAGGTCGGAGGTTCAAATCCTCTCATCCCGACTCTAGGCTTGGGTCAATCCGCCTGCGGTCCGCCTTAGGTCCGCCTTAGGTCCGCCTTAGGCGGACAATGTGCGGTTAGCCTAACACATCAGCAAATACATTACGTGTGCGGCGCCACATTTCATCGCTGAGAACATGCCCCGTGTCCGGTTCAATGTAATAGCTGAATTGGTCCTCAGCGTTGCCTTTGGTATAGATTTCGGCAATCTGCTTTACTCCTAGTCGAACTTCTTTGATCGGTGAGCCCCCATCCGTTTCGCCAAAATTGAGGTGTAGTCGCCGCGGAGCGATCAGTCCGGCAATATCAGGCGTGTCACCAAATTGTTCCCAACCGGGGACAAAGTTGGGGAAGCAATGTAAAAGCTTGGTGCGGTGGATCGCTGCGTAGGTGGGCAGACAACAATTTCCAACGAGGCATTTCAAACGTGGCTCCCACGGCCCTACCATCCACGTATGCGTCGAACCCATCGAATGCCCGTAGCAACCAATGCGTTGGGCATCGACTTCCGGCCGAGTTACTAAATAGTCCACCGCCCGCCGCATGTCCAATATGTTCTTCCAGGCCATGCTTTTACCAGCTACGACATAACGCAGGAATTCAAATCGCTCAAAGCCGCCGCCCTTGAGTTTTTGTTGTGAATCCTGACGTTCTTCAAAGCAGAGTGCATCGGGGCATAAAACGACGTAACCCAGTTTTGCGAGTGCGACACCAGTGTGGTGCATCGCGTTACCTGCTAGTCCCGCAGGCTCGCTTTTGCCAAGATGCCATTGGCCGTTGTGTTGATGCCAAATAACGATCGCCGGCGCCGCGGAACTTTTCACCGTGTCAGGGATCAACGCAATTGCTGGCACTCGGTCGCCATCTTCGACTTCGTAACTTAGCCATTCCAAACGATAGCCATCCATCTGCTGTGTTTTAGTAACCGTCGGTTTGAGATCACAGGGATCAGGCCAATCGCCACCGAGGCATTGCATTAAATTCTGTTTCATGTCTTGTGGTGGGTCGGCGTTTTTCGGACTCACGGTTGATTCACTTTCAGCGGCTCTAGTTGAACTTGAAATTCCGAGTCCGGTAGCTCCGAGCCCAATGGTGGTGGAATTCCGTAGAAATTGACGACGGTTGCTCTTGGGTAATGTCATGAAGATGATGCTCGAATAAAGGTTGCGATGTAACGCGAATCGATGAAGATCTAACCCTCTAAAAACTTGGCGATCGGGGTCGGTGCACTGTCATTGGTTGCCGGATATTGGTTCCGCGATTGTTTGGGGCAACGGATTTTCATCTTGTTCCATTGTATTCGTTTGTGGTTTTACTTCAGGTGGTTCCGCTGAATCGCAACCCAACACGACAAGTGTAAATGACAATAGAGCCAATTTTTTTTATTGGCAACATGTGTTTTTTCCAAAGGATGGCTATTTGTTGTTCGAAATAAAAATGGTTTTGGATGGAAATGATGGCGAATGGATCTCATGAACAGAACCATCGCGACTTTCAACAACATAGACTCCACCAATACGTGCAGCAAGTGTTAGCGTTTCTTTGGGCGCGACCAATCGCCGTCTACCTCGTCGTCCGAGGGGTGAAATTGGATAGACATAAAGGTCGGTTGTTGTAGTGTTATTGATTTTTAACTGACTAGGGAGTCGTCCGGAGTTTGGATTGGAATGAACAGCAGGTAGCAACGAGAGCTTCCTAGGTGGGTGGGACATGAGCAACGTTTCTGATAGTTCGTTGATTAATTCTGGCGCCGCTTTGTCGAAAATATTTTCTGTTTCACCGTGATTAGTTTGGTGGTCATAAAGCTCATGTGCGGTAATCTCGCCGGTTTCGAAGTCTCGCCACTGTACGTAGCGGTGGGTCGCGGTTCGCATTGCGTATCCCATGTATTGCTTGTGCTGCGGGGCTGCTGCCTGAGATTGACGCGAGTCTGCAGCGTGGTGATGCCGGCGATAATATTGGCTATATGCGACAGATTGATGTTTCCCGTTGGGATTGTTAAGCATAGCAACACGACTTTTCCCATCGATAAACGAGGGCATCTCAATTTCAGCTAAATCACACAATGTCGGAAACAGATCTAGTAGTTCTACTGGGCTAGAAACGCGCTGCCCGATGGATTTTGAGTCTGGAGTGGAAATTAATAAGGGCACACGGGTGTCAATTTCGTAATTGCTCATTTTTCCCCAACCGTTGTGTTCGCCTAATTTCCAGCCATGATCGCTCCACAAGACCACGATCGTGTTGTCTGCGTGACCATGTTCTTTTAACGCTGAAAGAAGACGACCAATTTGTGCGTCGACGTAGCTAACACAGGCATAGTAACCATGCATTAGATGTTGAGCGTTTTCATGGGTTAGCCGTTCGGTGTCTGTCGGTTTTGGAAAATCGATTTGGTCAACATAGTGTGTAAGTTCATAGCTGGTGGAAATTGCATAGGGTGGAGTGTTCGGTGTAACTTGTTCGTTGATAAGAACGGGGAGTGTGTCGGGGTCATACATGTCCCAGTATTTTTTAGGAGCAATCCATGCAAGATGCGGACGGATGTATCCCATCGCCAAGAAAAATGGTTGATCGGACTCGGCTAATCTCTCTAAATCTTCAATGACAAGATCAGTACGGGCACCGTCGACAAGTAGGTGATCGTCAATTACCGGGGCAGCGGTGGCCGGGCCGCGGAGATTGTTTTTTCGCCAATCCGCCGCTGGGAGTTTTGCTTGAGCGGAACGTATGACGTCTCGTATGTCGTTGGGATACCCTTGATGGACTCCGGCAAGTTGTCGTATTGGTTCGGACCATGATTGTGGATCTGGCGTGGGGTTGTGAAATATTTTACCGTGGCTGATCGCCGTATACCCATGACGCCGAAACCACTGAGGCATAGTGACTGCGTTTGGTCTGGCCTCGCGGAAGTGAATAGGGAGCGTCCAGACCCCAAGTTTGTCTGGCCTGAGCCCTGTCATTAAACTAGCACGTGAAGGATTGCAAACTGCCACCTGGCAATGTGCTTGATCAAATAATACGCTGCGTTTCGCTAACGCGTCGATGTTTGGTGAGATTGCGTGTTTGTCGCCGTAACAACCTAGCGACGGACGAAGATCATCCACTGCAATAAACAGGATATTAGGTTTACGAGCATTTTTTAGCTCGTCCGCCGAGATGGAAAAACAACACAAAGTGAATGCCAAGCCTAATAACGAATTGGCGATGTGGTGGTTTTTCATTCGCGATGTCCTGCATGAAATGAACGGAAGGCGAACTAACCGCTGTGAGCGGTGAGCTTTATTCGTCGCCTGCTTTTAGCCACGGTGTTAGTGTAGGTTCGTATGGGCAGATTTCTGCTGGGTCGAAATAGAGTTGCATTTCACGTTCGGCTGCTTCTGGGCCATCTGATGCGTGTACAAGGTTCATTTGTCGACTACTACTAAAGTCGCCGCGGATTGTTCCAGCAGCGGCGTTGAGGCCGTTTGTCGTGCCCAGCATGTCACGGACGACACGGATAACGTCCAGACCTTCAATGCACATTGCGACCACTGGTGCGCCGGTGATGAATTCTTCCAGGCCGGGATAAAATGGTTTTTCAACATGTTCAGCGTAATGTTGTTTGGCCAATTCCGGAGTGACCTGTAACATCTTCATCGCAATGACGTTGAAGCCCTTCGTTTCGAAGCGGGAAATGATCTCGCCCATCAGTCGTCGTTGTACACAGTCAGGTTTGAGCAATACTAAAGTGCGGTCCATGTTTGAATCTCTCGGCCTTTAATTCAGTTGATATATAGGAAAAGTAATTTTGGTTACGCGGTAGATTAATGTTGTTCTGTTTTAGGTCCAGTGGCAACCGTGGTTGCCGGAGAAAGCGGATATTTATCAAGTACTTTTTGAATGTCGTGCAAAGTGACCGCTTCAATTCGCTCAATCGATTCGCGCGTCGTTTCGTAGAGTCCCCGTTGAATCCAATTACTGCCAACATTAAACATGCGGTTTGCAGGTCTTTCACCACGCAGGACAATGTGTGAACAAACTTTCGCTTGTGCAGTGTCAAGTTCTTGTTGTGTTACACCGGTCTCGTGGAGTTCCGCTGTAAGTTGGCAATAACGATCCAATAACGTCTGTTGATTTTCCGGCGGGCAACAAAGATATCCTAAGAAAATACCGGACCCTTGGTATTCTTGGGATTCGAGCACAGCGTACTCCGCCTTACCCGTGTCAATTAAATCCCAGAACAGACGACTGTTGTTATCGTCTCCAAAAATTGTGGACATCAGTTGACCCGCTGAACGGTCGGTGTCTGTGGCAGATGGTCCGTCGACAATCTGAATGATGTATTGTTGATGAGCACCGTCTTTTTGGATATTGGTGATTTCGTCTGTGTCGGGGTTGGTTGAATATCGATCGATATCACGACGGACATCATGATGAGTCCAATCGCTGCAGTCCGCTTCAAGTTGCTCAATGATCCTATCAAAATCGATATTTCCGGCCATCGCCAAAGTTAGGTTGTTAGCGCTATATTGACGGTGGAAATATTCAAGCATTTGGGGCTGAGTGAGCGCTGATACGGATTCGGTTGTTCCCAAAACTGAATTGCCGAGCGGGTGAGATTTGAAGTGCTTGACCAACGCGGCATCGTGCCCGCCATAGGGCGGTTGGTCGTCGTACTTAGCGATTTCTTCGAGGATGACTTGCTTTTCAGTGTCGAAATCACTCTGCCGCAACGTGGGTCGCATGATGTCACTCAGTAGGTTGAGTGCCGACAATTGGTGCTCTGGCAACACACTGCAAAAATAAACGGTTTGTTCTTGAGAGGTGAAAGCATTGCTTTGCGATCCCATTTCGTCGAGCTCGCGATTGACGTCCTCGGCTGAACGAGTCGGCGTTCCTTTAAAGCACATGTGTTCAAGGAAGTGGCTGACTCCGGATAGTTCAGCGGATTCGTCGCGAGCGCCTGTGCGGACGAAAAACGCGAGACCGGTGGATAGGGCGTCCGGATTGCACTCGGCAACGAACTCTAAACCATTAGAAAGCGTGTGCCGTTTGAATTCGATGTTGGATTGGACGCCGGATTGATCGTTCATGGCGGTTACAATACCCCGCTGTTCGTTGAGGTCGCGTCTGGGGTCGTAGTCGCGGATGTGTCGAGTGCGTCTTGTCCAAGTGTGACGACTCGGAAATTGTTTGGACGGTTGTTTGCTAGGTAATGATTAATCGAATCGCAGGATAGGTCGTCAAGTATCTGCGACAATTCACTAGTCGTTCTGACTTTACCGAGCAGATGCCAGTCCGCTGCGATTGAAGACGCCCGCGAGTTGCTGCTTTCTTGTTGCATGATCAAACCACTTTTGATTTTTGTTTTTAGACGATCTAGTTCTGCCGGAAGAATGCCGTCGCCGAGACGCACCAGTTCCGTTAACAATACATCAAGTGTTTCTTGCGCGCGTTCCGTTGTGGTTCCAGCGTATGTCAAGACGCAACCCTGTTCGCGTATCGTGTGGCACATGGCGAATACGGTGTAGCAAAGCCCGCGTTTTTCACGGACTTCGCTGAATAATCGCGAGCTCATGCCGTCGCTGAGCACGCCGACTGCTCCCCGAGATTGAAAATAGTCCGGATGCGAATAGGGAACGCTGGGGAACACGATGCCAATCTGAGTTTGATTGGATTCTTGTTCGATGTGATGGTGCCCGTCGGGCGGTGGCGTCGTTTGGATTTGGGTTGTTTCGTGGCCCGACCAGTGTCCGAACAACTCCTCGACACTTTGGGATACTTGCTGCGAGTCGACGTTGCCGGCTATGCTGATGATGGTTTCCTGAGGCGTGAAGTTTTGAGTATAAAACTCTTGTACATCATTAATGGAAATCTCTTGAAGTGCTTCCAGAGTGCCGTGAGCCGAACGGCTGTAGGGATCCGGGTACTGGCGAATCCGGAGCTGCTCCATTAGTTTTTGGCTGAGGTCGTCTTGCATGGCTAAGAGCTCTTGGATGCAGACCATGCGACCGTCCTCAAGTTGTGTGGCGGGCAAGAGAGGTCGTTGTAGGAGGTCGGCGTAGATCGATAGTGCTGCGGGCAGGCGCGTTGCGGGCATTGCCGCACTGAGTCGAGTGTGATAGTTGGTGACGGCCGTGCTGCGGGCGAGACCCAGTTGATCCATAGCTTGTTCGAGTTGGCGGCTTTGCAGGTCGCCGCAACCACGTTGTAACATTTCAGCCGTTAATTTTGCCAGACCAGGCTGGGTGGCTGGATCGCGTTGACAGCCCGCGGGTACCAGAAATGTAACGGCAGCAGATTCTAGCCATGGCATCTGTTCTACGAGCAGTGTCAGGCCATTGTCGAATTGGTAGGTGTCGATTGTGGATGCGGGCACTAGGTGTGGATACCTTGGTTTGTGGTGGCGTAATTCAGGTGTTAAGACGTTATAACAGTGGATGGTTTGTAAACCGTCTTGATGATTTCAAATCCAAGGCGTTTATATAACCGCAGAGCACCGTTGTTTTGTGCAGTGACCTCTAGCATCGCCCGTGGGATATCAAGTGATTTTAGATTGGATAATGCACGGTTGACAAGTGCAGTGCCAATTCCTTGGTGTCGGTGGTCCGGTGTAATTGCAATGTTCTGAATCGCTCCGCGGTTTTCCAGATCATGGAGTACTTGTATAGTGCCCACGGCGATCGGACTTGCAGCTTCATCGGGTTGAAATTCAACTAACCAAGTCGCTTCGGGGATAAAGTTGTCTCGATTGGTGATTTGAGTCATCAGCCGATAACACCCTTCGTATTCGCTTAGGCTGGGAAACACGTGGGCGTCAATTTCAAGTTCAAAGGTCTGAAATTTTACTCTCGCGTGTCGCGCGAGGTCTTGCTCATCCCATGCAAGAAAACGGTATTGCGGTGCAAGAGGCCCCGCGACTGCATCTTCACCGGAGGACCAGTTGGTGAGGTCGAGCTCCATTTGAAATCGCTTGAAGTAGGTGAGGGTCATGTTCTTTAGCTTTAGGTAGCATGCCGACGGGAAAGCGATAAGTCGATGGATTTTGCGTCCATCTAAGTAGTTATCCTATGTTTGACCCTGTTTGTCGTCAATGTCGTAGAGTTGTGTGGCGGGTGTTGGAACACAGTTTTCGTTTGATTGGCCACGGGTAAATGGCTCTTTAGCTTACGCGACTATATATTTTGTTTTTGACTCATCAAAAAGTGTGGTCGCAAGCTGTACTTTACCGATAAATGAAAGGGTACATGTAAGGGAATACTTGCTTGCACCATGTATGAAGATAAATATTACAAATCGTCGTGTAGGATTTGATATTATGTTGAAGTTACAAATGAAACATTTGGCTTGTTTAGTTTGCTGCCTTTTCGTGGTAGCACCGTTGTCTGCTCAAGACATTACGAAACAAGGGACATTATTCAATTGGGCGGGTAGCGACGCAGTCGGCGGACCCGCGTCGATGAGCGAAGGCCTCATTGGTGATCGTCCGGATTTCATCGAAGCCAGTACAACCGTTGGTCGTGGCGTTAAGCAAGTTGAAATGGGGTATACCTATTCCTTTGACAATGACGGTACGACTCAAACTCGCGGGCAATCCAACCCAGAGATGCTCTGGCGTTTAGGATTCTATGCCGATTGGTTAGAAATGCGAATTGGCTATAACTTCAGCGAATCAAGAGAACGCACCGGGGGTGTTGATACATCCACTCGCGGAGGCGAAGACCTCTATCTTGGTTTTAAAATCGCATTGACGCCTCAAGATGGCGCATTGCCGGCAACCGCGCTGATGTTACAAGCGACTGTTCCTACCGGTGATGACTCCGTAACGGCGGGTGAAACTCTACCTGCGATCACTTATATCTATGCCTGGGAACTTAACGAGAAATGGTCGCTCGCCGGACAAACTCAGGTTGGCCGCGCAATCGATGGCACGACTGGTCGCCCCTATGCCGAATTCTCGCAAGCGGTGGGTCTTGCTCGTGCCTTTGATGATCAGCTCGTAGGCTATTTTGAATGGTTCTGTATGATTCCAGATGGAGCGGACGACGCTCCGCGGGAACATTACATGGATGGTGGATTTGCTTATCAAGTACACAATAACCTACAGTTCGACGTGCGAGTGGGATTCGGAGTGAGCGATTCTGCTGACGATTATTTCGCAGGTATTGGGCTTATCTATCGCTATTAATAGATAAACAACATACCCGCCTGCCGCGGGTTGACACTTCTAAGGACAACGAACTATATTAAGTGAAAGCCAGACTTTTTGATTAATCAAAAAAATCGACTTTCGCGTTTGTTGTTCGCTAATTAGAAGGTGTTTTACGATGTTCAGACGAGATTTATTCGTTGTGCTGTTGCTGCTAATGACAGCTAATGTTGCCCGCTCTCAAGAGAGCAAATCCAAGAAATTTATCGCAACCTGCAGTACAACGCAAGTTGCTGACTTTACCCGTCAAATTGTGGGGGATCGTTGGGAAGTTCGCTGTGTTCTGACTCCCGGCCAAGACCCGCATACTTACGAAACCAAGCCGGGTGATACAAAGATGGTCGCTGAGGCGGACCTCGTAATACGCAACGGTTGGCATTTAGAGGGTCATGAGTGGATGATGAATTTGGCCAAAGATGCCAATAAGCCCGTGGTTACCTGTGTTGACGGCGTGAAATCGTTGATATTGGAAGAAGGGGGCGTTGAAGTGAAAGATCCCCATGCGTGGTTATCACCTATTAACGCTGCGATTTATGTCCGTAATATTGTAAAAGGTGTTTCACAAATCGATCCTGAACATCGCGTAGAGTATGAAGCCCGCGGTGAGCTTTATGTTGCTCAACTACGTACGCTTCATCTGTGGGTTCAACGAGAACTGAATAAGATCCCGCGCTCACAGAGGGTCTTAATCAGCCATCACGACGCGTTCAACTACTTTTGTACGCTCTATGGGTTTATTGGTGCATCGCCAGGGGGTTGGAGTACGGGCGATGAAATTGGTGCAGGCATTACCGCCGAGCGACGACAAAAAGTAGTCGATTCCATTCGTTCCTACAACGTCAAGGCGATCTTTGTGGAAACCACAATAAACCCCAATTTAGTACGACAAATAGCAGCGGATGCTGGTGTAACGGTTGCTGGTTCGTTGTATGCGGATTCCATGGGCGGACCCGGTTCCGCTGCGGAAACTTACCTTGGAATGATGCGAGAAAATGTTGTCCTGATTGTAAACGGTCTTAAATAGTCATGATTGCCATTATTGATACGTTCCCGAGACGTCCTCTATTAGTGCTGGTCATGGCGGTCGCAATTTGGGGAAGCTTAACATTGTTTCAGAATTTCCGGGCCTCGCTACCCAAACCAGAGGCTATTGAGAATCTGCGCGATGATGCTCAAGCCGAGTATTCAATTGCCATTACGCTGACGTTTGACGCCCAAGGTGATGCGTTCAGTCCAACAGCATTGCGAGTTTCACTCGACGGCGTTACGGACCCGGTATTTGAGTCCGACACAACGGTTCAGGCGGGCGTTCCAGTTCTGATTTCGCCCGTGGCGGGAATAAAAGTCGGAGTAAACGAACTTTTGATCGAAGTTGGCAGCGGGACAGATTCCACAGAAGCGACGCAGCAACACCTTGCTCACGCGATCAGAGTCCAGGTGATGGCTGACGAAGTGGTAATCGCAGAACGCACGTTATGGTCGGAACCGGGTAATACGATTAGCGGTTTGGTTGTCATCGACGTACCAGAGAATAGTGCTGCAAAGACAGCGGCGGAAGATGAAGGACACCAACACTAGGATGAGCATTTCTAAAGATACAAATCGCCCTGACAATCCAAAAATCCCTGCTATCGAAGTGCGTAACTTGACGGTCAGCTACGGCCCCGTTCCCGCTCTGCTAGACGTATCGCTGTCGGTCGAGCCCGGACAATTGGTTGGTGTGATTGGCCCTAACGGTTCCGGAAAATCAACGTTGCTCAAGTCATTGCTGGGATTTGTTAAACCGGACTTCGGCGATGTCGAACTGTTCGGAGAAGATGCCGATAAGGCCAAGGGCCGTGTTGCCTACGTTCCTCAGCGGGGAAGTGTCGATTGGGATTTCCCTGTCACAGTTGGCGAAGTTGCGTTGATGGGGCGTTACGGCAAACAACCGTGGTGGCGCGACATGTCAGCGGAGGATCGTGAAATTGCCGATTATGCGCTTGAACAAGTTCGCATGTCAGAATTTCGTAATCGACAAATCGGACAACTCTCTGGCGGTCAACAACAACGTGTCTTTATGGCTCGGGCGATTGCTCAGGGGAGTGAGATTCTCTTACTCGATGAACCCTTTGCGGGAGTCGACGCTGCTACGGAAAGGGCAATACTTGATGTGTTGGAGACGACACGTGAGGCAGGCAGGACCTTGGTGGTCGTGCATCATGATCTAACGACCGCCGACGAATATTTTGATTCATTGATACTGCTTAAGCAACGCCTCTACGCTCACGGTACCCCCGAACAGGTCCTGCACCCGGAACTGCTCAGCGAAGTCTACGAGGGTAAACTTCGAGTATTCGCTCACCTGCCAACCGCGGCGAATCCTGAAGATGGTCAGCGGGGTAGAGCCAATGAATAGTGCTTATCAGTGGCTTGTCGAAGTCCATCAAGCGAACCCGTATTTGATCAAAGCATTACTTACTGGGTTGCTGGTAACAACCGTGTGCAGTGTGATCGGTTGCTACATTGTCCTGAGGCGAACATCGTTTCTGGCTGACGCTCTGTCGCATTCAATGCTAGCGGGAGTGGTGGGTGGATATCTTGTTATGAAGATCCTTTTCAATGAAGAAGCGCATGCCTTGGGCATGCTTGTGGGTTCGATCGCCTCCGGTATTTTCACAGTTGCAATTATTGGATACGTTTCACGCAAATCTCGTGTCAAGGACGATGCCGTGATTGGCGTTGTGTACACCGGAATCTTTGCTTTGGGAGGCGTGCTCGCGTCGCGTTTCAGCGAGTATGTGCATGTCGATGTTTATCACTTCGTGATTGGCTCAATTTTAGGTGTGAGTGATAGCGATCTCAAAATGATGGCGGTCGTCGCGATTGTCGTGTTGACGTTCGTGATTCTGGCGTTTCGTCAATTACAGCTTATTTCATTTGATCGTGTGATGGCCGCGTCTATCGGGATCAATGTAGTATTAATTGATTACATGCTTACCACTTGTACAGCGATGGTTGTTGTAACTGGTGTACAAGTGGTTGGTATTATCCAAGTGGTGGGGTTGTTGATCGCGCCTGGAGCAACCGCCTATTTGCTGTGTGACCGACTCAAAAACATGATATGGGTGGCGATCTTGTTTGGTTGGAGCGGCTTTTTGATAGGATATTATCTCTCGGAACAGCTCAATGTTTCTCCAGGCGGGATGATTGTCGTCGTCTCCACTGGACAATTCCTTTTGGTTTTTCTAATTGCCCCTCGTTACGGATTGCTTGCCGGTTTACAACGTCGCTTGCGAGCGATTCCGCAGCAACTCATCGAAGATGTTTTGGGAGTGATATTGCGTTCGGAGAACGAGCAAACGACCGCTGTGGCTATTGCTCAACGGATCGAGTACAAGATCGACCGCATTCGTAAAGCGGTTACAAGCTTGACGAGACAAGAGATGTTACAAGTCGATGGCGATATCATTTCGCTTACCGACCAAGGGCGACAACACGCTCGACGTTTATTGCGGGCACATCGCTTATGGGAAAGTTATTTGCAGCATCTAGGTGTAGCTGAAGATGAATTACATGAGCGAGCGCATGTGTTGGAGCATGTGCACGATGAAGATGCGGTGGACTATTTAGATGATAAACTGGGGCATCCGTTAGTTGATCCACACGGTGCCGAGATACCAGAAGATTTCGTGCATCTTGTACCGGGCGAGGAAGTGCGTGTTGCTATATTGCGGGAAGGGCACCGAGGGGAAATTGTTCGAGTAATGGGCGCAAATATTGGCGGACTAGAGGTTGGAATGCAGTTGGTTGTGGGTCCGCGGGAAGATGATTCTCAAATGTGGGTTGTAACTGTGATGGATAAAAATTCCATGCAAGGCGTAGTGCGATTGAATCATGCTCAGGCGGATTCAATAATTGTAAAACTGCAATCTAGCGACTAACACGAGTGTGCTAGGATTCCGTTTCGTCGAATTCAGACGGTTCTGATCTTTCCAGCATATCCAACGCAATATCAGCTTGGCTTGTTGGCACACGTAGTTTAAATCCGCCACTGAACGACAGGCCAGCAAACGCCCCGCCGCCATCGTCACCTTCGACGATCACCAGAATATCACTCGTACGAAGATACTGGGCAGCAAGATTTGCTTGGTTTACGGTCGCGAACGTTGCGACGATGGTAGTCTCTGTCATTAAATGACTCCCTTAATTAAACAACTGTTCCAACGACCCTGACAATTACTTTTGAATTAATCGATAAGGCCACGTAGCGTTTGTAAATTGTACTCGTCCCATGTTAACTCATCTGCGCAATCCGGACGATCTCCTTTGGCTGTTTCAAGGTACATCGGGATATTTGCAAAGCGGGGGTCGTTCAGCAGTAGTCGAAATGGTTCAAGTCCCATTTCGCCGGCGCCAATGTGTTCGTGACGATCTTTGCGACTTCCTAATTCTCTCTTGCTATCGTTCAAATGAAAAGCGAGAAGTCGTTCTAAGCCGATAAGTTGGTCAAATTGTTCCCATGTTTGGGAATAAATGGATTCATCCCGCAAATCATATCCCGCGGCGAACATATGACATGTATCAACACAGATTCCCACTCGTTGGGAGGATTGGCACTGCTGCAGCATTTCAGCGAGTTGTTCAAGTTGCCAACCGAGATTCGACCCTTGGCCAGCAGTCGTCTCGAGTAGACACTTGGTCGTCATCTCGGGGAGTCGCGAGTGAACCTCGTCGAGTGCGACCGCGATTTTTTGAATGCCCTCTGCCGACGTGCTTGTTGTATAGGACCCGGGGTGAACGACGACATAGGGAACACCTAGGAGTTCAGCGCGTTGTAGTTCGATCACGAAGGCATCCACGGATTTGTTCCAAAGTTCATCTTTAGGTGACGCCATGTTAATTAAGTACGAGGCGTGCGAGAGAGTGTGCTTAATCCCGTGTGTGGTAAGTTGAGTCTGAAATCGGTCGACGTCTTCGTCGGTGATATCCTTGGCACGCCATTGATTGTTGTTCTTAGTAAACAACTGTACGCACTGGCAACCAGCGGCGGCACCGCTATCAATCGATTTGTAGTAACCACCCGCGATGGACATATGGGCGCCGAGTATTGGCATAGTAAAGTATTCGCTCCGCTTATGAAAAACCTGTTAGACGCATTAGTCTTGTGCGTGAGATTGCTCTTGGTAAAGATCGTAATCATCGCAGTGTCGGGCGAGGACTTCGTGAGGCTCCAAGTTAAATAGCACGTCTCCGCCAGTGTCCCAGTTGTCACCATTGTAGAAGAAGATGACAGTTGCAATACGGGCGTTGCCCACCGCTTCCACATCTTCCATGGGACCTCCGGGCACGGCATCAAAATGGATCACTGTCGAGAGTAAAGCATGTAAGTTTGCTGATTGTTTTTCGATTACCCACATGGTGGCTTCGTCAAACTTGCAACTTTTCCAGGTCAGCCCTTTGGGTTTGCCAGATTGAGAAACAATGGAGAAAAAACGATCCTGTAGAGTCGATTGATTATCTGTAAATGCCGTTTGTTGAGCAGTATATTGATCTGCGGTCAACGGGTTTTTAGGAACGCTACTTTCGTCAGAGGGTTGAACGTCACGCGGCGCGGCGTGCTTGCGACGAAGAGTAATTACCGCAGCGACTAACAGGAAGAGCAAAAATATCGCAATCCCACAAACCGATGATATAATAACTAATCCGTCAGGCATGCAACCCCAATCTTACTTTGTACTACTATTAAGGTGATACGCTTTCGAAGCCATGGTCGTTTTGTAAATAGGACATAAATGCATTAGAGATTATTCCTATAGTTCCAGACCCAGGAGCTTGACGCGTACCGCGGTACATTGTATCCGTGGCACCGGCATTCATAAATTGGCTAAATGCGCCCGGTCCCAGAGTACCAGATCGCACATATTGTATCAGCGTGCCAAACCCTTCAATGGAGTTTTCCGTGGGAGGGTCTGTCACGGGTGGTTCAGACACTTTGATTTTACGAACAATGTACACATATCGATTGGTAGAGTCCGAAATGATAACCGGCGAGCCACCGACTGTTAGTTTGGTGAAAATGCGAATGGCTTCGGACGGTGCATTTCCATTAGGGTCATAAATGTCCGGAATCTGTCGCTCAACATGCTTTCCCTGCTCTTCAGTAATGGTGATATTTTCAGAAACTTGTTGAGCAGTTAATTCTTTGTAAATGAAATTGGCCTCGGGCACCATTTGCATTCCACCGCCAAAACCACCTGTAGTTTGGGCCCGCAAGACCGAGGTCGGTGTTGTGGTAAAAGGTTCAGAGCCATCTTTTGCAAGTGTAGAAAGCGATATCGCGTTATCGCCGTTCTTCGTATAATGCTCAACCAAAGCCTTGGCCTCGGCTATCGCCTTCTTCTTGGCCTCGTCCCGTTGCCATCCGGCGATCAAGTTTCCTTTAACTTCTGGATTTTCTAATGTGATTTCATCAAATGAAGTTGAAAGTGTTTCGTTGATCTGCCAATAGACATACGTATACGTGGGGCCAAATTCACCAGATTCCTTTTCCTGCACCTCAAAAAATCGGCTCGTCGTAAACAGTGTTTGCGTCGGAGGTGGCGTTCCAGGTTGGTTGTGAACGTTGTAGGCAGTACGAACTAGCTTATGCCAACTAACGGAATGTTCATTGAACCCACCGTACTTATTGTCGGCTATCGGTTGATCGTATCCGAACGAGTTAGAACTTGGATTGCGTTGTGAGATCATCGGACCATGAATGGCTGAGATTAGCGGAGACCTATGGAATTCAACAAACACAGGAGGTGCAATGTCTTCATCAATTTGGGCCGCAGTTGGAACATCAGAATCGTCCCCGTCCTCAGCTGTGTCCGTTTCCACGTCGTCACAATCATCAGAGGTCGTTGCAGGCGTAGACTCCGAATTCTCAGGCGACTTATTGTATTCTTTGCCTAGTTTGTCGTTGATTTCAACTGCGATGGTCGCCATGTGTTTGTCAGCGGCCTCTACGAAACCGTTGCTGACGGTAGATTGAGATTGGTTAATAGCGTCATAGACTGTTTCGAAGTTGGTCTTGGAAGTCCCACCATATTTGGCATCAGCATAGGCAGCAACCCTTAACTTAATGACTTGCAATTCAACGTCAATTAAGGCGTGCACTCGAGTCGGCACGTTCGTCCGAATGTAATCATCACGTACTTTATCATGGGCTTCTTCAAAAGGTTGTGCGATAAATGGAGCCGGACTATTGGGATCTACCAAACTCGCCGGATCCACATTGGGTTCTAGCGGAATTGGCGTGTCCAATCCCGAGAGATCTTCGGGAGTTACAGTCTCGCCTTCGGGATCGTCACCTTCGGCAGGGTTGTCCGCATTCGGTTTCTCGGAAGCGGCAGGAGTCTCAATTGGCTCTTCGGTCGCATCCTGAGTCAGGCAACCGTCGTCGGATTCAGGCTTAGCGGCGGGTTTCGCTGGGTCAGCGGCATTTTCTTTGGAAGACTCGTCCGTAGTTTCTTTTTTTGATTCATCTTTGTCGGCAGCATCACCTTCGTCATTAGCCTCTTCTTTGTCGGCCGCATCTTCTTTGTCACCTTCGGTTTCAGCACCCTCGTCAGGTTCGCCTTCAGCCTGTGTGTTGATGTCGTCGAGTGTTTTTTCCGGCGCTGGATAGGTTTCGATGTTCTTTAAGTAGTATTCATGCAACACATCCTCGTTAAGCGAAATATAGTTTTCAATCTGTTTGGTAGCTAGGGCTTCGAAGGCCTCATGGTTAATAGCTAGGAATTGATATTGATATTTGGTAGGAGTCCGCGCGCCGCCGTTGCGATAGATCGCGTCGTCGATGCGTCTGCCGATTGTTGGCGTAAGCCCCGAGTCATCGGTGATATATTCACGCTCGGAAGCGAGCAGTTCTTTAAGTTCATCAGGGCTCGGCTCGTCTGTGACCTTTGAGGCGTCAACGGCAACGGTGAGTATTTCAAATTGGTGCTGATCCGTGAGGAGTTTGTAGCTTGCCCAGCGGTCAGAGATCGACGGAGCTTGGGGAACGCCAAGTCCGCTCATTTGTGCCAGTCGCTTAGCGGAAATAATCTTTGCTAGCAATTCTAGAGTTCGCCGTTTTGATGCGGAATCGCCAATGGAGGTTTCCTGAGCCGCTTTTATTTGTTTAGGGGTGTTCTTTTCCGCGATATTTTGCAGGTAGGCATCTGCTTGTTCAGTGGACACGCCCATGTTGTATTGATTGGCAATACTCGACAGAAAGCTTAGGTCTATCGGATGCATGGGTTGAAAAGCGACAGATAAGGGATCGAGTGCAGTGAAATCGATACCTCGGTCATTTTGGAATGCATTTTGAGTTAGCGTTGCAATAAACTGTTGTAGTTCCTGCGAACGATTTTGCAGGTTGAGTAACTCTGTGTTGGTAACTGAATAATCGCCATTCGTAGTCGTCCATTTGGCCAAGATGGTACCATCGCCACGGAATTCGCCTTGATTGGGACCGCCTTGGACGGCTGCAAAATACGCGGGGCCTATCACAAATGCTAGCACCGCAATCACAGTGAGAGACGAATATGCGATTGTTTTGTGCTTGGTTACAATCGCAAACATCGAAGGACCTTGAAAAGTCCCAGCCTTCTTTTGCGCGTCAATACGGTCTTGGTGTTGCTGGTCTTGGTCCTGTTTTATTTTGTCTAGTTGATCGACTTTATTTCGGCCGTGAACTCGATTTGGACGCTTGGATTTTGCCATGGTGTGTCATTCCTAAGACGGAAAGTTTTGGATTTTGACTTGACGGATTGAATAAAATGGTATTAATTGTTCAGCAATGAGGGGCCCCAATGCACTGTGTCTGCATTAACGGTAGCAACTTTACTCCCCGTAACATGGAATTTTAGGGGTTTTTATTGTTTATTCAAACCCCAATGCCGATGCGATTTATTCACAGTATACCGTCAATGTTAGCACTGCGGTTAGAGGGGTTACCGACATTTTGGGGGTTCCTGTGGTTGTAATTATACCGCCTTGTTATTGGACAACGTCTACAGAATTCACCATGCTGGGCTCAAGAAAAACAGTCAAACAAGCAGATAATACTATCAAACCCTGTTTAAACGTAACTAGACGAACATAAGAGCAATTGGTTTTTGCCAAGATAAAATCTTTAACACCAATTCGTCTAGGCAATTGCGTATATATAGAAGCGTGGTTATTGTAAGACCGCAAAGTAAATTCAAATAATCGTAGACCACACAAATATTTCACATAGTTCAGAGCATAGATTATCGGCCATGGGCAAGCATCTTGTTATCGTAGAATCACCAGCGAAGGTCAAAACGATCTCTCGTTTCCTCGGTGATGATTATGTCGTTGAAGCGAGCATCGGGCATCTGGTGGATCTACCACCGCGTAACCCCAAAGGTGTAAAGGCTCCCGTCCCCGGATTAGACTTAGATGATAATTTCAAGCCCACATATGTAACAATCCAGGGCAAGAACAAGCAACTCGCCAAACTAAAGAAGGCTGGTAAGGAAGCAGATACGATTTGGATGGCGACTGACCTTGACCGTGAGGGCGAGGCAATCGCGTGGTTGTTGGCCGAAGCGATGCAGGCCGACGACAGCAAATTGCGACGTGTTGTTTTCAACGAAATTACTAAAAGCGCAATTCTAGAAGCGTTCGAAAATCCAGGCACTATTGATATGGCGAAAGTCAATGCGCAACAGGCGCGCCGCTTTCTGGATCGTATTGTGGGATACCAAGTATCACCGTTATTGTGGAAAAAAGTTGCGGGAAAATTGAGTGCTGGGAGAGTGCAAAGTGTCGCAGTTCGCTTGATTGTTGATCGTGAACTAGAAATACGCGCTCACGTGCCCGATGAATCGTGGCAACTCACCGCGAACTTGGCATTGGACCCATCGTTAGCGGAAGGCCTGATGACAACTTGGGCAGATTTCATGGCAACGCTAGATGAAAAAGGAAAGGCACCTACCAAAAAACGACAGAATGCGTGGCTCGCACAACACGCTAGTCTGAAGACCGAGTTGTTGAGCATTGGAGGCGAGAAATTTTCCATTACCTGTGCGGCTGACGATCCTCAGGATCTGTCCGCCGAGATAACCGCGGTATCCGAAGCAGTTGGAATGGTCAATGTGAAAGTTGAGACGACCGAAGACCCGGACGGAAAAGGTCCAGCCAAATTCAAACGCGAGGTCTGCGGCGACATCGATACTGACGCTCGTTACGCAGTCGATTCGATTGAAACCAAACCAACAACCAAAAAACCAGACGGTCCCTTCATTACGAGTACATTGCAAGTCACGGCGTCCAATGTTCTAGGCTTCACTGCGAGTCGCACGATGCGGGTCGCCCAGAAACTCTACGAAGGTTTAAGTATTCCCGGTGAAGGCCACGTTGGATTAATTACTTATATGCGTACCGATTCAACTGTGATCTCGAAGGAAGCGATTTCGCGAGTGCGTGAGCATATCACGAGTACGTGTGGGCCGGAGTATCTACCGGAGAAACCTAATTACTATGGGTCTTCCAATAAAAACGCACAGGAAGCTCATGAGGCTATTCGCCCGACCTACATGCATCTCACTCCGGATAAAGTAGCCGGTTCGCTCGACGAAGAACAGTTGAAGCTGTACCGTTTGATCTATAATCGCTTTATTGGTTGTCAAATGACCAAAGCACGCTGGAAAGTTACGACCGTAAAACTAAATCGGTCGGACAAAGCGACGGGTGCAGTTCTCAAGGTCACAGGGCGGATCCTCGACTTTGATGGGTTTTATAAATCGACGGGTGTCCCCACCGCTAGTGATGAACAGACGTTGCCAGCATTGACTCAAGGAATGGAAATGGCGCCCTTTGCGATCGATCCGCGGCAAAAGTTGTCGCCGCCTCCGTCGCGGTTTAACGAAGGTTCGCTCGTCAAGAAACTGGAGTCAGAAGCAATCGGTCGCCCTAGTACATACGCGAATATCATAAAGAAGATTCTGGATCAAAATTATGTTGAAAAACGAGGTAACCGTTTCTTTGCAACTGACTTAGGCGAAGTGGTGACTGAAAAGTTGATTCAAGGTTTTCCCGGTATTATGGACCTGGGTTACACCAAATGGATGGAATCACAATTGGACTTAATAGAAGACGGTAGTTGTGAATGGACAGCGTTCATGCACGAGTTCTATGGCGAATTCCGTAAGGACCTAGATACGGCCCATGAGAACATGACACACGCGAAAGCGGAATCAGAACTGGCACCGGACGAATATCGCTGCCCAGACTGTGGAAAACGTACGGAATACCGGTTTGGCCGTAATGGACGGTTCTTAAGCTGTACTGGCTTTAGGGTACCACCGGTGAAAATCGACATTCCCTGTGTTGCTTGTGGCTTAGCTGAGATGGGAGTCAATAAAGGAAAAACCGCACGTTCGCGACCTTTCCTCACTTGTTTTGAGTGCGAGCAGAAGACGACATATTCCAAATTGCAGGATGAAGATAAAGCACGCATCGTGACCATTGCCGACGCGATGGAAGTCGGCTGTAAATATGCAGCTCCGATTGATCATGAAGGTCGTCCAATTAATCCGGAAATGACCAATATCGCTTGCCCGATATGTGGTGACCCAATGGAAAAACGTAAGAGTCGGTTTGGCTTGTTTTTGAGTTGTGGCAAATACCCGGATTGCAAAGGTGTCGTCAATATCGACAAAAAGAACAGTGGGGTGGCACCCCCGAAAACTCCACCGCTAGCAACCGATATCGAATGCAATAAATGTGATTCTCACCTAAATCTGCGTAATGGTGCTCGTGGTCCGTGGCTCGGTTGCGCGAAGTTCCCCAAGTGCCGAGGGCGGGGTGCTTGGAAGAAGCTTGAGGATGACGTGCGTAACAAATGGGCAGCAGCGTTAGATAACCACGAAGCCGAGAATCCACCGCCAATTATTCGGACGGTTGACGGCGAAGTGGTTGAAGCTGGCTACCTACCGGAAACGTTACGAGAAGATTTTGTAGCCGCTAGTGAACCGGATGCCACCGCGTAGGGCACATTAATCTTCACCGACGGCGATAGCCGTCGCGGTGGCGTGTGAGCGGCAATGGGAAATCGAGATCATCATGTCGACGATTCCCAGTTCATTACAGATCTCTTTCGCGGTGCCGTGTAGATAGACATTCGGTTTACCGCTGAGTTCTACTTTCACTTCAATGTCGCGCCAGCGTATACCGCGGGACCAACCGGTTCCCATCGCTTTAAGAACCGCTTCTTTGGCTGCCCAGCGACCAGCGTAGTGTTGATTGGCGGCCTTGCGACTACTGCAATATCCCACCTCATGTTCTGTGTAAACGCGCTGCAAAAATAGCTCGCCATGCTTCTCGATCATTTTCGCAATACGTAGGCACTCGATAATGTCGGTTCCAAGCCCAATCACATTCATCGTACTAACCCCGTCGCGTGTTGGACCCGATCGAGTACTTCTGCCGCTTTCAAGCGGGCTTTCGTCGCACCGGCAGTCAGGACATCTTGGACGAAGTCAGAATCCTGTGTCAACTTTTCGCGGCGTTCACGAGCGGGGCCGAAATAGGCCTCGGCGGCAACCGCAAGTTGTTTTTTAACGTCTCCGTACCCAAATCCGCCTTGACGATACATGGCAGCCATTTCCTGTTGCTGTTCCGCCTTGCCAAAGAGGCAAAACAGTTGATACAGGTGGTCAGTGTCGGGGTCCTTAGCGTCTTCCATTGCACGCGAGTCCGTCGGGATACGCATGATTTGTTTTTTGAGCGCCTGTTGCTCCTCGAATACGGGAATGATGTTGTCATAACTTTTGGACATTTTTTCGCCGTCAGTACCAGGCACCTTGGCGGAAGAATCTAGGATACGGGCTTCCGGTTGCACGAAGCAGTCACCGTAGTGATGGTTGAAACTGCGGGCAATATCTCGCGCGACTTCGATATGCTGCACTTGGTCTTGCCCAACAGGAACACAATTGGAATCGTATGCTAGGATATCTGCAGCCATGAGCACTGGGTAGGTGAATAAGCCAGCGTCCGCAGAAACACCGCGAGATTTCTTTTCCTTGAATGCATGGCAGCGTTCAAGTAACCCGATGGGTGTGCCTGTCATCAATATCCAGGTCAACTCAGAAATCTCGGGAATATCCGATTGCAGAAATAACGTTGCCGCTTCGGGGTCTAGTCCAAGTGCCAGTAGGTCAAGGGCGGCATCGAGTGTAAGTTGTTTGAGTTGTTGAGCATCACGGATTGTTGTTAATGCATGTAGGTTGGCGATGAAATAAAACGCTTCGTCCTCATGCTGCAACTGGATATATTGCCGAATTGCACCGAAGTAATTCCCCCAGTGAAAGCGACCAGTTGGTTGGATGCCCGACAGTACTCGCATGATGTCCCTTTTTTGATTCTTCTATAGTCGTTTCGAAGTCACATGTTGTTCTTAGTAGTGTTTTGAGTCTAGTTCGGCGTGATCGTTCCTGGGATATCGGCGAATACGTTGGTGCCCAGTTCAGCGACCGCCGCTGGTAGTTCGTCTAGTATCTTCATCGTGACCGTGGGGTCGTAATAGTTAGCTGTCCCGATCTGTATCGCTGAGGCGCCAGCCACGAAGAATTCCATGCAGTCATCGATGGTAGCAATTCCGCCTATCCCCACAATTGGAATATCGACAGCCTGTGCCACTTGGTATACGCATCGCAATGATACAGGCTTGATTGCTGGACCGCTTAATCCGCCGACATTATTGCCAAGTAGCGGGCGTTGTTTTCTCCAATCGACAGCCATACCTAACAAGGTGTTAGTCAGACAGACTGCGTCCGTGCCGCCAGCGGCAGCGGCAGCGGCGAGTTCCACAATATTCGTAACGTTGGGTGTAAGCTTGGTGAGCACTGGTAAGGCGCAATTGTCGCGAACATCTCGCACAACTTGTTCACATAACTCGGGGTTGCTACCAAAATCGACACCGTGAGCTACATTCGGACATGAGATGTTAAGCTCGAGTGCCGCAACACCAACACAGGCATCCAAGCGTTTCGCGATGCCCACATAATCCGCTTGATTTTCACCCGCAATACTGACGATCACCGGTGCGTCTAATTCAACGAGATAGGGCAAGTGATTATCGATAAACGCGTCGAGGCCGTCGTTATCAAGACCGATGGAGTTTAGCAAACCCGAGGATGTCTCGATGGTTCGCCAGGGAATATTTCCCTTGCGCATCTGCGAGGTGATAGTTTTAGGGACGATCCCGCCGAGTCGTGAAAGGTCGACAATTTGTTCCATTTCACGCGCGTAGCCAAAGGTGCCGGAAGCCACCATGATTGGATTAGGCAGTGTTAGCCTGCCTAGGCAAACTTGCATATCAGCGGTATCAGGATCGCGTGTCAAGGATTTGATCTCTTCGTATTAAAGAAGTGTAGGTGTGTTTGTTGAATCCCCTACACAGTACTTTAACCGGCAAACACAAATTCCTCAATTCATGGAATGGATAGTGCTGGTATAAATCGGAAAACAATTGTTTAGCGCAGCAGCTCCTTTGCATATTGAAAAAGAACTTAATCGCTCAAACAGAGGTCCGCAGCAATTGGGTGGAATTTGCTCGTAGGCTTAACTACTCGTAGGGTTAACTAGTAGATTAGATAACGCCGCCGTGAACACGCTGTGGGGCCATATGGTCAGGTTGGTCTAAATGCCAGAGCCGTTCCCAGAAGTTTAGAATCTGCCGTTGGTTTTCCGAAGTGAAAATCAATTGCTGGGTTCGTCGAGCCCGATCACCGGAGAAGGCAGGTATGATGCAACCGATACTGGTACTCAAAATGGCAGTTAAAACTATTGCGTAAAACAGGCGTCGCATTGAAAATCTCCTAGACCTAATTTATCTGGCTCTCGAGACTAAACCCGAGACGATAAGCGATTGGTTGAACCCTAAAAAGTATTGGTATTTGTGCGGTAAAACTACGTGTGAAATACGTTTAAAACGTCTTTTTGCTTCCCAAAATTGTTACGTAAACAAATTGAAGTTGGCTATAACTACATAATCTAGTGATTGTCCGCAATATGAGTTTTAATAATTATCTCATCCGCGGTTACTTTAAACCTCGTACGACCTGCGTCATTTGTTTACCAGCCCGAAAAGTAACGACCAGTTTCTCGGGCACGGCAACTTCAGCCCCTGTTTTGGGATTCCGGCCTTTGCGAGCTTTTCTTGTTTTACATTCAAATACACCGAAATCCCGCAATTCCAGTCGGCCCTTGTCTCGTAGCACATCGGTAATGGCGTCGAGCGTTTTTTGGATGTATTGCCTGGATTGTATTTGGGTGATGCCAAGGTCGTGAGCTATAGCAACGGCTATATCTTTTTTTGTGGTGGAATGGGACATTAATTTATAGGGTTTAACACGGCATATTGGTCATAATTAGACATATCTAAAGCGCATTGCTCCTTGTTATTAGTATCGATTCATCATTGCAGGAACTTGAAGTAATCGTCAAATTCTACGTAATTGGTATAATCGGCATATCGCCAATTTGGGTTTTCGCTCGAGAATCCATTTTCGAGTAATTCGAAACGTACAAAATTCAACTACATCCAATGAAACCGAAGGGATCCGAACCACGATGACTGAGGTAAGTGACAAATGGTATCATGCTGGATTGCAATTTAAGTGCACCGGATGCGGTGATTGCTGCACAGGCGAACCCGGTTTTGTGTGGCTTGACGAAGTGGAAATGGCGACCTTGGCAAGATTGGTTAAGATGCCGCTAGAAGAATTTCAAGACACTTACACCCGCCGCATCGGAACACGACGGTCCTTGGTAGAATTTCCCAACGGTGATTGTGTTTTCTTTGATTCCGAAAATCGTTCTTGCGGTGTCTATGAAGCGCGGCCTCGGCAATGTCGCACCTGGCCATTCTGGAATTCCAATCTTGCAACACCGGAAACTTGGCAAGCAACCTGTCGTGACTGCCCAGGCAGTGGGGCGGGGCCAGTCGTGAGCCTTGAGGATATCGAAATCCAACGCCTCGAAGTGAAACTCTGAGTTCTCAATTACTCCCAATTGCAATTGGGCTTAGCCGCCGATTTGGTACATAGCGCGTTGGGGTTTAATGAAGGTATCGCTGTCGATGCCATGAGCGGCGTTTTTGCCACTAACACAACTACGGATCAACGTTTCCAGTTCATCGTCGGTCGCATCGTTCCGCAATAAGTCACGTGCGTCCCATTCCGTTGTTGAAAAAAGACAATTCCGCAATTGTCCCTCTGCTGTTATGCGGATGCGATTGCAATTGTGACAAAACGGTTGCGACAATGGATTGATAAAGCCAATTCGACCTTGACCATCGGAAAATTGAAAATCAACCGCCGGCTGACTCGTATCGTCACGCGTGACGGGCAACAGTTCGCAGAAAGCCGTCTCCAAAATGTTCTTGATTTCGTCTCCCGTCAAAACCTGTTGACGTTGCCACTGATCATCAGCGTCTAATGGCATGAATTCAATGAATCTCAATTCGAGGTCATACTTGCGAGCGAACGCAGCGAGCGGCACAATCTCTTGTTCGGTGATCGATTTGATAGCGATTGCGTTGAGTCGAATCTTGTCAAATCCTAGTTTCTTCGCTTCGTGGATTCCCGCAATAACTCGGTCAATACCACGGCGGCGGGAAAGCTGAAAGAAGACGTCATCGTCGAGCGTATCCAAGCTGATATTTAAACGCTGCAGGCCAGCTTTCTTGAGCTCAGCAGCTTGCTCGGCCAGTAGCACGCCATTGGTCGTGAGCGCAATGTCGTCGATTCCGGGGATCGTCGAAAGACGCTTGATGAGCGCGGCAAGATTGTTTCGCATGAGCGGTTCCCCACCCGTGATTCGTAAACGGTTGACACCGAGTCTCGCCGCTACTGAGGTGAATCGTTCAATTTCTTCGTAGGTTAAAATTTCATTACGGGGTCGAAATTCCACGTTTTCCGCGGGCATGCAATAAAAGCAACGGATGTTACAGCGATCGGTGATGCTGATCCGCAAACTCGTATGGACCCGTCCATGGGAATCGATAAGTGGTATAGGTTTTGTCATGATTCGCCGAGTGCTTTATCGACGGGGTGAATCCATTGAGGTTGTTCGTCGAGCCAATGTTCCTGTTTCCAGATAGGTACGTCTTGCTTCAACGTGTCGATTAACCATCGGCCACACTCAAAGGCATCTTCTCGGTGTGGCGCACTGACTGCGATCGCCACGCTAGCTTCGCCGGGGAGGACCTTTCCGAGGCGGTGTACAATTTCGATGGCACAAATGTCCCAACGTTCAATAGCTGTGGATTCTAACTGTTCCAGTTTAATGACCGCCATGGGTTCATAGGCTTCATAATCAAGCCATTGCGTCACTCGGTCCCCAGTGACGTCACGCGTCGTACCGATAAACAACAACTGAGCACCGGCGCTGGTTTGACTGACCGCCGCGAGCATTCGCTGCGTATCAATTTCAAGATGAATGATATGTACTGCCATGATACTTGCTGTTTATCCTCCGCTGACAGGCGGGATGAGTGCCAGTTCATGTTCTGCGGTAATTGCATAGTCATCAGAGATAAACTCATGGTCAACGGCAAAGCGGCAATAGGGTAATATCGATTCGAGCGATGGATGTTGCTCGATCAACAACCGTTTTAACGCCTCGATGGTCACGGGGGTTGTACAGGCAACGCGGACGTGATCATCGTCGATGGCCTGAGCGGCAGCGGCAAAAAGTTTAATGTTAAGTGTCATGATACAATTAAATCTCGCGCGGCGCCTCGTAGTTGTTCTTCGAGTTCTGGCATAATATTGTAGGCTAGGGCTAAGAGTTTTATTGGATGTAGTGTCGGTTTAGAAGTGCCTTGTTCCATTTGTATTTTACAGGCACTGCATTCGGTTGTCCCTACTTGAATCTCGGAATCTCGCATCGTACTCAACAAACCCCAACCACTGCGCAGGCTGTTGCGATAGTTTTGAGATTTTAAGCCAAATACACCCGCCATCCCTGAACAACCTTTGTCGATACGATGTACTCGAATGCCGGGGATCAGTCGCAGCAGATGCTCGCCAGGTGTATGGTCTTGCAGCGCTCGGAGGTGGCACGGTAGATGGTAGCCCACTTGATAGTTTTGTGGCTGAAAGGTTAATTCCAATCTCCCCCGTCGGTGCAAGTTCCACAGGTAATGGCAGATATCTTGCGTCTGCTCCGCCACAAGTGCTGTATCATCGTCATCGAGCAGCGCCGGATACTCTTGGGTGAGGCACATTGCGGCAGCCGGTTCGGAGGTCACGACTGTATAACCTTGGCGAATTGCATCGGCGAGAATAGCTACATTGACTTGGGCAACTTTCCGCGCGTATTGGACATCTCCTTCAGCGATCGCTGCGGCAGCGGACCACAGCTGCTCAGTGGGCACGTAGACCGAGATGCCGTTGTGCTGAAGTGTTTTAACGGCCGCTTTGCCTAAGTTGGTATCAAACCACGTCGCGAAGACGTCTGTGAAATAGACGACTTTGTCTCCATCTTTTCGTGAAGTTCGATCCAGTCGCTGTTGTTCGGCCCATTTTAGAAAACTGGATTTAGCCACCGCAGGCAATTTGCGTCCTTGCGCTAACCCTGTGGTCTTTTGAGCGATCCAGCGGAGCGTGCGATTGGCAATGGCATAATTGTAAAATTTGCTAAATCGACTGGCCCACCGCGCCGTGCGATCCAAGCGAGTGAACAGTGAGTCCGAAAAACTAATTCCGTTGGTGGCGACATATTGGGCTTTAGCTTCGGTGACCAATCGCGGAATATCCACGCCGGCTGGGCATTCGATGCGACATTGATGGCAATTCACGCATAGATCTACGACCTGCTTAAATTGGTCCTCGTTGATTGTTGACAACGGCATACGCCCTGTGATGATACCGCGGACTAAATTGGCTTTCGCTCGTGGGCTAGCTTCTTCTTGAGGTGCGAAACGGAAGATGGGGCACATCCGAGAATTTTCGTCTTCGGTTCGGCAGCGTGCACAGCCGTTGCAATTACGAGCGGCGTAGGCCAACTCTTCGTGGGACCACGCAAGTTGAAGTTCGACCGTGTTCGGGGCAGGGCCAACCGGTGGTGCATCGTCGATTACTTCTTGCTCATTTTGCTCATTTTGCTCATTTTGCTCATTGTGAGTCACGGGTCGGAGGTTATTGTGGATTGGTTGCGGCATCTCGGCGATGACTTTACCGGGATTGAGGATGTGCAGCGGGTCAAAGAGTCGTTTCACTTCGGCAAAGGCTTCGTATAACGGGCCAAATTGTTTCCGCATAAACCAGGTGCGGCTCAATCCCGCACCGTGTTCACCGCTGATGGTGCCTTGAGCTTGGACTACCGGTTCATACAACTCGCAGGCGAGCGCATGCAGTTTGCGAATGTCGTCTTGGTCATTCACGTCAAGGAAGGGGCGGATATGTAATTGTCCGTGTCCGATGTGACCAAATATCGAAGCGGTCACTTGGTGCTTGCGTAAAACTTCTTGCAGTTGTGGCAGGACGGTCGGCATCGCTGCGGGAGGTACAGCGATGTCTTCGACAAACGGTATGGCGCGGGAATTTCCCTTGAGGCGATACAGTGTGGGGATCACATTTTGTGTGATCGACCAAGCTTGGGCAATTTCATCTTGCTCCAGTGCAATTCGCGATGCAAAGGCAAGTCTTTTTGATTTCTGGATTTGCTCAGTAATATCGGATAATCGCTCGCGGACTTCGGCGCGGGTATCGGCAGTCACTTCGACGAGTAACATGGCTTCCGCGTCGCTGGGAATTGTCTGTACAAACCTCGCGTCAGTATCGCGTGCGAGGATCAGCAGTCGACGGTCAAGTAGATCGCAGGCACTGACATCCATATTGACGGCATGGGCGGACGCCTGAATGGCCTTTTCCATTTTGTCAAAGAACAATAACAAGACGCCTACGTGCGGCGGCAACGCAACGGTACGCAACTTTGCTTGCGTAATCAGCGCCAAAGTTCCTTCCGAGCCTGTAATCAATTGGGCCAAGTTGAGGTGTTCGCCTTGGCGGAGATTGTTCAAATGGTACCCGCAACGGTGTACGAGCGACTTAGGAGTATGCTCGGCTATATTGGCGTGGTGGGTTGCAAGTATCGTGCCGAGTCGCTGTTGAATATCATCTAACCTCGCCACGGTTGGTGTTTCACCAAAGTGGGTAAATCCTCGACGATGAGGGACAGCACACAGAGTTTCTAGATTGTTATCTTGACCGAGTCGTAATACTGTACCGTCAGCCAGCACAACTTCCAATTCTTCGACATACGCTCGAGCGCTACCGTACCGCAACCAGTGACTACCGCTGTTATCGAGCGCTAATACGCTGCCCATTGTCGTGACTTGACCAGTACTGGGATCGGGACCGAAAAGTCGATTGTGCTTCGCCAAGTATTTATTGAGGTGCGCGTAGACAACGCCAGGTTGTACCGTCACTGATTCGCCGTCAAAACCAATAATCCGTCGCATGTGATGCGAGAAATCGATCACGAGTCCACTGCCAAGTGATTCTCCGGCCAGCCCACTGCCAGCGCCGCGGGCGTGTACTGCGATGCCGTGTTCCGAAGCATATTGAACCGTAGCGACTACGTCTTGAACGTGCCGTGGGCGAATGACTGCCCGCGGTTTGATTTGATAAATGCTGGCATCACTGGAATACAATTGTAAGAACAAGTCGTCGCAGCGAACTTCGCCATCGACAACGCCACGCAGGTCTTCCTGAATGCGTGCTCGTTCTTGATCCATAATGAATCCCTTACTGGTGGAATCGGGGTTGTGCTAAAGCTAAAGGCTAGCAAACTCAATCGGTGGGTGGTTCGTCGGTTGTTTTGGTAAGCGGGGCATGCGTGGCGAGCCACTTGGCGTCCTGCTGTTCACGTTCGAGTCGTATTCGCTGCTGATGATATTTTTCGTGGATTTCAAGGTTGAATGGTTCATATTCAGTCGACTCTTCAAAACCACGGTATTCGCTATTGCATTTGTAACATTGTAATAGATTACCGGTGAATATATAGAATATTAGATCGACACCGGCCGTGAAAAATAGAATTCCGTAGACCCACATTAAGTGGTGGTAGTAATAGGCAATTGTGCTTGCCGCGAAACCGAGTCCAATGATCGTGATGCCGAGCCGTTGATTGAATTGCTTACGAAAATAAAGTTCTTTGCCAGGGCAAACCATACAGCGAGTGACGACTATTTGGCCTGTTGTGTCGGCACCAATTGCATCACTAGGGATTTTGTGGACCGTCTGACATGCCGGACACGTTAACAACGTGGTATTCGCAAGGTATTGCTCGCGCGTTATCGCATCACAGTTTTGGCAACGGAAAGTAACGTTCATTGGAGGGCTGGGCTTCGTTAGGATTAACGGTTAAGGCGAGACTGTAAAATCGGAATGATCTTATGTGTTACTGGATTGTACCGTGGTTGGATCAAATTAGAGAGGGTAGAGGACGTTATCCGAGAGCAGTTGAGCCGTAAGTTCTCCGACAAGTACGACGACCGTGGCCGCATACAGAATTCCAGTAGCGCTTTGGGTGTTGGGTACACGCAAAGTGAATTTAGCCAAGATCACCATGATTAATGTTGCGGCGATGCCTGTGATCCAGCGGAGGGAGACGAAGATCCACCAACTACTCGAAACTACGTGGGCAGTAACAAAGAAATAGGATCCGGTTGCTGAAATTACCGTGCGGATGGCCAACGCCCAGAGACAGAAGGCCAGTAGTTTGTGCAGTGGATCAAGTTTCATGCCTGGCGTGTTGAGATACCAGTGACCCAGCAGCATGCTCATCATGACGGCGCCCAGCAATGCCCCTGAACTGATAATTTCCAAGAGGACGGAGATAGTGTGGATAGTCGTGCGGTCTTCTGGAAAACGAGTGGTGAGATAGGCCGACGTCAATGTGAGGATGGTGACCACTAGTAGGGCTATGGTCCCCGCTCGATCTTTTTCATAGATCCAGATACTGGCACCGACGTAACTAGCAATCGCGTTTACGATGACAAGTGTTAGCAAACTTATGTGTTGTGTCGGAATGTGCTCTTCCCCAACTGTCCAGATCACCAACACGCCAAATACGTTGAGCCCCATAATGACCCACAGGTGGACACGAAAGAATCCGCTGGTAACCACTTTGGAACTCGTTAGCATCATTGCCAACGACATTCCGAAGCTAAGCCTCAGTACAAACTGGAGTATTTCCCAGAGCAGTGCCACAACAATCCTCTTACCGGCGATTGCCGTAGATGAGTTGCATGATTTCAGACCGACTCGACAGGTTGCTGCGAAAAATGCCTCGCATCGCGGACGTGATAGTCAAGCTGCCAGGTTTTCGCACGCCGCGAATTGTCATGCAGCTATGATCCGCTTCGATGATGACTGCCACCCCTTTAGCGTCGAGCGCCTCGAGCAGCAGATCGGCAACTGCTTCGGTTAGACGTTCTTGGACTTGAGGACGCCGCGCAACGACCTCGACGACTCGGGCCAGCTTGCTCAGCCCGATCACTTTGCCGTTGGGCATATAACCAATGTGCGCTTTGCCAACAAATGGTAGTAAATGATGTTCGCACATGCTGGAAAAACTGATGTCCCGAACTAGCACAACTTCGTCATATTTTTCTTCGAAGAATTTACCAGTGTGTTCGTGTGGATCTTGTCGCAGACCACTGAACATTTCCGCATACATACGGGCGACTCGAGCGGGAGTTTCCAGCAGTCCATCGCGATCTGGATCTTCACCAATGCCTATGAGGATTTCGCGAACGGCCTTTTCAATGCGAGGTAAGTCCATTTCGCTGTTGACAGGTGCGTTGTTTGGAGGAGATTCGGACATGTTTGAACCGGTATGAGAGTTCGCAAGGAATAAAAAAGGATCTTGGTGCAGCAGTGACGGCAGCCGAAATTGGTTGTATAGCTTTATGTTATGTCGAGATTAGTAAACTAGTCAATGGGCGGGGGATTTTAGAGGTTTTACAAGGAAGTTTGAGCGGAACGGACTTTGTGATTGCGGGCAGTTTTTCGATGGTTGAGCGAGACGGCGAGGTTGAGAAAAAGTTTTATTCTAATCTTGACTGTATTTCTACTCGAAACCGTTTGCCTTCTGTGTCGCAGTGCGTAACACTATAGCCTACTTATAACTCGTAATTCGCTTGACTATCCGTGGATGCAAATGACCGCTACTCGTGAAGAGAAAAACTATGCACGCCGTATTGTCCGGCATCTAGAAAAGGGCTATCCGGATGCCCAATGCGCGTTGCACTATGACTCGCCGTTTCAGTTGTTGATTGCCACTATTCTTTCGGCACAATGCACTGATGAACGAGTGAATATTGTGACTGAGAAATTGTTCGAGAAATATCCAACTGCATTTGACTTGGCCGTTGCGACTCAGTCTCAGGTTGAGCGGATTGTCAACAGTGCTGGATTCTTCAGATCAAAGGCCAAGAATATTCGCGGGTGCGCCCGCCAGTTAGTCGAGAAATTTGATGGTGAGCCGCCACAGTGTCTTGACGATTTGGTGGAACTGCCTGGCGTCGGTCGCAAGACGGCCAATGTGTTGCTGGGGACAGAGTTTGGTATTCCATCGGGTGTCGTCGTGGATACGCACGTTGGTAGAATAAGTCGCCGATTAGGATTGACCAGTGAAACCGATGCCGTGAAGGTGGAACGGGAGTTGATGCAAGTTGTCGCTAAGAAGGACTGGATCTACTATTCCCATCGGATGATTCATCATGGTCGACAAGTGTGTGATGCGCGGAAACCTTTGTGCGAAGAGTGTTCCATGAAGCGTTTTTGTCCGCGAATTGGTATAACTTAGCGTTCGGGGTCTAATGGTACATGTTGAATGGATTCATTCGTTCGACACCGTGTTAGTTTTTATCAGGATAGGGCAAAACAGCAATGATTCTTTCTGGGCAAGAAATCAAGAAACGAATGGGCGATTCGATTGTGATTGAACCGTTCAATGAAGACCATTTGAATTCCAATAGCTATAATCTCACGCTGCACGACGAAGTTATGGTCTATGAGGAAGTTGTGTTGGACATGCGACAAGTTAACCGAGTGCGGCGTTTGAAGATTCCTGAGAGCGGAATGGTGCTGACTCCAAATCAGTTATTCTTGGCTCGAACCGTCGAGCGAACGGAGACTCACGACCTTGTGCCGATGATAGAAGGCCGCTCTTCGATCGGACGCTTGGGCTTGTTTGTACACGTCACCGCCGGTTTTGGCGACGTGGGCTTTAAAGGGTATTGGACGTTGGAGATGTTCGCAGTCCAACCCGTCAGAATCTATCCGGGAGTTCAAATTTGTCAGATTTTCTATCATGAACTCGCCGGTGACATTACGAATTATGACAATGGCAAATATCAAAACAACCGAGATATTCAGCCGAGTTTGCTCTACCGCGAATTAAACCCCGACGCGGAATTCGACACGCCCCAAATGACGCTTGATTTTATCAATAAACCGAATTCTAAGGGCGTGAAGTGACGATTCAGGGTTTGTACTTGTCACTGGGAATGCTCCTCGGATTGGACGGTGTGTCTAGCCGTCGACAAGGGGTGACTGTCATAAATGCGCGATCGACGGTAAACTGTAAAGTAGGTAACGACAGAACCCCCAACGCATAGCGGAAGAATAGATATATGAGTGACGCCACTACTTTTGATCCTTTCAATACACGCGACATTTTTGATAGCGGTAATGGCGAAATTGGCATCTACCGATTATCTAAGTTGACAGAGCAGGGCGTTGGCGATGTTGGCAAATTGCCGTATTCGATTCGAGTCTTGTTGGAGTCCGTTTTGCGGAATTGCGATGGGTATGTCGTCACCGAAGAGGATGTACGGTGCTTAGCCAATTGGAATGCGACCGACCCGGGCAATCATGAAATTCCGTTTAAGCCCGCTAGAGTAGTGCTGCAAGATTTCACCGGTGTGCCTGCGGTTGTGGACCTCGCTGCAATGCGTTCCGCGATGGAGCGACTCGGCGGCGACCCCCGCAAAATTAATCCGTTGATTCCTGTAGACTTGGTGATTGATCATTCGGTTCAAGTCGACAATTTCGCCACGCTTGACGCTCTCGGGGCGAACGTCGAATTAGAGTTCGTTCGCAATGGCGAGCGATATGAGTTTTTGCGTTGGGGCCAAGAAGCATTCGATAATTTTCGAGTTGTACCGCCCAACGTTGGCATCGTCCATCAAGTCAACTTGGAATTTTTGGCTAGTGGCGTTTGTCAGACGGAGGATTCGCAAGGCCCAGTTGCAATTCCAGATACACTCGTCGGAACGGACAGTCATACAACCATGATTAACGGCCTCGGTGTCGTCGGTTGGGGAGTTGGGGGAATTGAAGCGGAAGGCGTTATGCTCGGGCAACCAATCTATATGTTGATGCCCGAAGTTGTCGGATTTGAATTGACTGGTGCGTTGCCAGCCGGAGCGACAGCCACGGACCTAGTGCTGCTGGTTGTCGAAATTCTACGAGAAGAAGGTGTCGTCGGAAAATTTGTGGAATTCTATGGTGACGGTGTGCGGGGCATGAGCTTGGCGGATCGCGCGACGATAGCGAATATGGCGCCGGAATATGGCGCGACAATGGGATTCTTTCCAGTCGATGATGAAACATTGAGGTATCTACGACAGACCGGACGTAGCGACGAAAATGTCGAGCTCGTTGAACGCTACACGAAGGAACAAGGGTTGTTCTGTGCTGCCGACGAACCCACACCCACCTATTCGTCATACGTCACGTTAGATTTATCGACTGTTGTACCGTCACTCGCTGGACCAAAACGGCCGCAAGATCGTATTGCACTTGATGACATGAAACAAGCCTTCAGCGATGTGCTGGAAACACCGATCAACGGCGGCGGATTTGAATTGTCCGGCGATGCGTTACAAACAACGGCAGTTGCCGCACTGGACAGTGGTGACGCAGAATTGACGCATGGCGCTGTCGTGATCGCCGCCATTACCAGTTGCACCAATACAAGTAATCCTTCGGTCATGGTTGCTGCTGGCCTAGTAGCGCAAAAGGCCGCGTCCAAAGGTTTACAAGTTCAATCTCATGTGAAGACGAGCCTTGCTCCAGGATCTCGAGTCGTCACGGACTACTTGGATAAGGCGGGGCTAAGTGACTCATTGAACCAACTTGGTTTCAATGTTGTGGGCTATGGTTGTACAACTTGTATTGGCAATAGCGGACCATTGCCAGCCTCCGTCTCCGCTGCCATTGATGCGGGGGACCTTGTTGCCTGTTCGGTCTTGTCAGGAAATCGTAACTTTGAAGGTCGAGTGAACCAAGACGTAAAGGCGAACTACTTGGCGAGTCCGCCTTTGGTTGTCGCCTATGCGTTAGCAGGAACGACTAGGTTTGATTTCCATACGCAATCACTGGGCGCGGATACCGAAGGCAACGAAGTGTTCTTGAAAGATATTTGGCCAAGTCCCGAAGAGGTACAGGATATTTTAGATAACGCGATCGACAGCGAGATGTTCACGGAACGTTACGGAAATGCGTTTGATTCCAATGAAAAATGGAATGCGATCGAATCCAGCGATAGTGACATTTACCCTTGGAACGATGAATCTTCATATATCCAAGAGCCTCCGTTTATGGTGGATTTACCCGTTGAAGCACCTGCGATCGAACCAATTGTGGGTGCTCGTGCGTTGGCGTTCTTAGGCGACAGCACGACAACCGATCATATTTCGCCAGCCGGTGCAATTGCTAAAGACAGCCCCGCAGGGCGATTCTTGTTGGAGCGAGGCGTTGAGCAAGTCGACTTTAATAGCTATGGTTCACGGCGGGGAAATGACCGCGTGATGTTACGGGGGACGTTTGCTAATATTCGTATACGTAATAAGTTGGCGCCAGGCACTGAAGGCGGAGTGACTCGTCATTTACCTTCCGGTGAAGGTATGTCCATTTATGACGCGTCGATGAAATACCAAAGCGATGGCGTGCCTTTGGTTGTTTTGGCGGGTACGGAATACGGCACGGGCAGCAGTCGGGACTGGGCCGCCAAGGGGACTCAGTTGCTTGGCGTCCGAGCGGTTATTGCAGCAAGTTATGAACGAATTCACCGTAGTAACTTGGTGATGATGGGAGTCTTGCCACTGGAGTTATTAGATGGCCAAACGCATCAGGGCCTTGGTCTGACTGGTGAGGAAGTATTCGAAGTCGTGGGACTTGATGATTCGTTGCAACCACTTTCACAGTTAACCGTTAAGGCGACCCGAGACGACGGTAGTGTTATTGAGTTCGCAACGGCCGTCCGCATCGATACACCAGTAGAAATGGACTACTATCGCAACGGCGGCATTTTGCAAACGGTATTACGAAAGCTGCTGTAGGGCCACCAAATGACACGAACTATCCACGGTCAACATTGGATAGTGTCGCTAATTCTTAACGGCACCAGTTCTTGCGGAGCGAAGCTGTTGAAAAACCGATCCACTTAGCACCGTGTAGCCTCGAGAGGTACTCCAGACTACACCGCGTGCCGTTGTGGTGGGATTGTCTATCGAGAAGTCCTTACGCTGCAGCGGCGACTTCGGCGACTCGAGTGCCGGTCGCTTTGATTGCCTTCACGTCCTCGATGAACTCTTCAATGATACGGAAGTCCATAGCGGTTGCCGATGGGGCTTCTGGGTGGAATTGTGTTCCGATAGCAACCCAATCCTCTGCGTCCGCTTCGATCCCCTCGATGACTCCATCGGGACAGCGCGCCGTAACATTGAATCCCGTGGCAACTTCATCCACGGACATGTGGTGGTTACTGTTGACGCGGATTTCACCATCTCCATAAATGCGTTCGAGCAAAGATCCTGGTGTGATGTCCAAGCCATGTCGATGATCTAGACACAGTGGATCTCGATGCGGCACAGCATTAGGTAATGCCTCTGGAATATGTAGGTGCAGATTGCCACCCATGGTTAGATTTAATAATTGCATGCCTGCGCCAATGCCGAATACGTTGAGGCGTTTGTCGCAGATCTGACGACAAAGGATACGATCGAATATTTCGCGTTCAGCGCTCATGATTTTACACGAAGTGTGTCGCATAAAACCGTCACGGTGAGGATCGAGGTCAAGTCCGCCGACGAGGATGAACCCATCTAAATTTTTCAAGGCGGCTGCGATATCATCTTCATCTTCCATAATCGGTACGATCACCGGAATGCCGCCTCCGCGGAGAATTCCTTCGACGTATCCTGCGGCAAGATAAAAGTAGGCCGCGGTGTCGCGGGTTTTCGATTTGAAATCTAAGTTGAGTCCAATAAGTGGTTTCTTCTGCATCTGTAATCCCTTTCAGATACTCAAGTCTCCAACGCAATTTGCGCTGCAAGCCTAAGGTGTTTTAAGAGAGAAGCAGAACGGCCCGGCAAAGTACGAGATATTGTTGTGACAAGAAAAACTACAAGAGTTTAGAGCCTTGCCACATATGAAACTGAATAGGCATTGCTTCAAGAAAGAATACAAACACAATCAAATCCATTTGAATGACTGCATATTACTTCAGGTGTTGCCCAGAACACTCTTATCGTTAATCTCATGTAACCGACATCAAGAAGGTTACTACGAATCCGTTCGTTTAAGTCAATCATTGACTTAGAGATCAAGGCAAATTGCATTCCGCTTCAGTTTCTTTTTCGGTGACCGTTCTGTTTTCTCCTTAAACGGTTAATGCAATACCTGAATATACTTGTGGGAAGCAAGAAGGTGGAATTGTGACAAGTTTTAGTGAAAATATCAAACCCCTAGCGATAAATATTTGGGAAAAATATCTCAACCACTACATCTGGGGCTCCTGTCGCCATCAGCTACTAAATCTAGCAAAAATAGTTTTGCCAAGAACTCACCAAATCAAGCGACAGGATTTTGGAATACATCCCTACTGTACTACTTACTCATAGCAATGGTAAATTGCGGAAGTCGGCATGAGCGTCTTATTGGGCGAAGTTTCGACAATCCGATCCGTTTATTAATCACCCAAGCCTATGCAATACAACAACGTATTTGTCGAATCACTAGGTTACACGTTGCCCGAGCAAGTGTTGAGCACTGTTGATCTAGAGAAACGACTGGATCCGGTCTACCAACGGCTCGGTCTTCATGCAGGGCGTCTGGAGTTGATGACCGGAATTACCGAACGTCGATTTTGGAAGCAGGGAACGTTGCCCGGGGATAAGAGCATTGAAAGTGGGCAACAGGCGATTGCAGCAGCTGAATTTGATGTAAGTAAGATCGGGATGTTGATCCATGGTAGCGTTTGCCGCGATCACTTAGAACCGGCGACTGCTTGTCGAGTGCACCATGCCTTGAAATTGCCATCTGAATGCACTGTTTACGATGTTTCCAATGCGTGTTTGGGTCAACTCAATGGCATCATCCTGGCCGCAAATGCAATCGAATTGGGACACATGGACGCCGCGCTGATTGTCGGAACCGAAGATAGTCGGCCGTTGGTTGAAAACACGATTGAATCTCTCAATAACGGTGAGCACTGGACTCGCAAAACGATCAAAATGGCCGTCGCCTCGCTGACAATTGGCTCAGCAAGCTCGGCAATTCTCCTTACCAATGAAGCCAATAGCTCGACCGGGAACCGCCTTTGTACTGCCACTGCACACGCAAATACACAACACCATACCCTGTGCCAAAGTGGTAAAGATGAAGCTGTCGCTGACAACATGAAACCGTTTATGCACACCGACTCTGAGAAGTTAATGGCTCGAGGAATCGAAACAGGAGTAAACACTTTCGCCCGCTTTCTCAAGGAGTCAAACTGGACACTCTCGGATATTGATAAAACCGTGTGCCATCAAGTCGGTTCTGGCCATCGCGAGCTAATGTTAGAATCGCTGGGCTTGCCAACTGAAACGGACTCCACCACATTTCAATGGTTAGGTAACACTGGTTCCGCCGCCTTACCGGTCACTTGGGCCATTGCCGCTAAAGAAAACAAAATTGAATCTGGTGATAAATTAGCCCTGCTCGGTATCGGGTCGGGCATTAATTGCATCATGCTAGGGATCCAATGGAATAAGTCCGTCGTCGGCACCAACAGTACTAGCTAGTATCGAGAGCCAGGCCTGTTTACACACGGTTTGATTTCTGAGTTACCGATGGTGTAAGATGTTGGAAGATAGAAATTACTGAAAACTGAGCTCTAAACCAATTGAGTCCACCCAACAGGAGAATTGTCGTGTCATTGTTTAATCGCCGCGAGTTTATGGCAACATCGTGTTTGTCTACAGCATTGCCGGTCGCCACGAGTCTAGGAAATCCATTGTTTGCTGAATCTAAACCACCCCAATTTATCGACGCTCATGTCCACGTTTGGACTCCGGACACGCAACGGTACCCGTTGGCCGCAGGCTATAAAAAATCGGACATTATGCCTGTGAGTTTTACCCCCGAGCAATTGTTTGCCCATTGCCGCCCCACAGGGGTCACTCGAATTGTGCTGATTCAAATGAGTTTCTATAAATTTGATAACAGTTACATGCTCGACATGATGAAAAAATTTGGTGGGGTATTCGGTGGGGTTGGTATTGTTGATGAAACCAATCAGCCGGTGCGTCATATGCTAAAACAAGCACGTCACGGTGTGCGGGGCTTTAGGATTCAGCCAAAAGGTCGACCTGCCAATCAATGGCTTAAGGGCGACGGTATGCAAGCAATGTGGCAAGCCGGTGCGAAACATGGCTTATCAATGTGTCCTTTAATCGACGTCGAACATTTGCCAAGCGTCGGCGAGATGTGCAAACAGCATCCAGATACGTCTGTCGTCATCGACCATTTTGGCCGTGTTGGAATAGACGGTGAGATTCGTGAAGCAGATCTGGATGATCTTTGTGCCTTGGCAAAACACAAGAACGTATCGGTAAAAATTTCGGCATATTACGCACTGGGTAAGAAACAGGCTCCCTACACAGACTTGTTACCGATGATCAAACGCTGCTTGGATGCTTTTGGGCCAGAGCGATTGATGTGGGCCAGCGACGGTCCTTTCCAAGTCGTTAAAGGACACGAGTACGCTCCGTCGATAGACCTCATCAAGAACGCAGATGTTTTGTCAGCGGGTGATAAAGATTTACTTTTACGCGGCACAGCAGAACGAGTGTTTTTTTAACGGTAGTCCCTGTGCAATAGCGGATTAGATATAGGGCATTCGATGGCAAGTCAGACTGGTTCAACAGTGGGTAATACCTTGCGACGATTGAGACCGTGGGCAGTTGTGCGTGCCGCGATTTGGGGTATTTCATGTGTTCTGTTTGTCGTAAATCTACGTTCAAATCCGACGAGTGATTCTGATAATGCTTATCCGCTTAAGCCCATCACGGTGATTGTGCCGTTCAATACCGGTGGTGAAAGCGATGCATTTGCGCGAATGATTCAACACGCGGCCTCTCAGCATGAGTTGCTTGGGCAAGAATTAGTCATTCAAAACATCGGTGGCGCGGGAGCAACCATTGGCAGCGGGCGAGCGCGTAAGGCCGACCCGGACGGTTACACAATGATGATCTTGCATGAGGCGCTGTTGACTGCCCAATCTTCCGGGAAGGTATCTTACGGCGCGGAATCCTTCGAACCCATTGCCGCAACCGGAAAAACTAGATTGATCATCGCCGTTCGTGATGATTCGCCGTATCAGACCTTGTCCGAAATTATGGCCGCGGCAGCCGAAACTCCCGACGAACTGGTCTTTGCGGCTAACCTCGGCGCTCCGGTTCACTACGCGGGATTGATTTTAGAACGCCAACAGCCCGGTTCGTCGTTTCGCTATACGCAAACCGGCGGTGGAGCACAACGATTTGAGGCGGTTGTCGGTGGACACGCTGATGTCTCTGCTTTTTCGCTTGGGGAATATATCGCGTACAAAGCTGGTGGGCTGAGGGCGATTGCTATTAGTGCACCACAGCGGGATCCACGAGTGCCAGAAATACTAACCGCGCGCGAACAAGGCTTTGATTTTGTGCATGCCAACATGCATTTCTGGTGGTTTCCCAAAGGAACGGATCAGGCCAAGATAGATCGGATTGCAAAATTGCTTGAAGAGTGCATGCAAACCGATATTGTGCAAGACCAACTAGCGACTCGACTTAGTGACCCGTTGATTCTGACTGGTGAGAAAATGCACGATGAATTGGCAGACCGTATTTCGAAGATTCAAAGCGTGGATTCAGCGTCTCCTGATGTCTTACCAAATATCCCGCTGATCATTCTAGCGGCTACAGTCCTATGTCTAGCGGGGATGCTGCTGCCGATGTTCAAGCTGTTTTTAGGCATGTCGCCTAGCGGTGATCGACAGATGCAGACAGAAATGGAAGACGGTGAACCTCCATTGTCCGGCAATGATAAAAAAAGGTATTGGGCAACAGTAACGAAAGTAGCTTTGCTGACGATCTTTTACATCCTGAGTCTAGAATATTTACCCATGGATTATCGCTGGCTTACTATGGGGTTTATCTGTTTGTTCGGAATTGTAATTGGGCCATGGGGCATCGTTTTTCGACGCTTGCGGCCGTTTCCGATATTCCTAGACGTTGTCGTCCTCGTGCCATTTTGGATTTATGCCGTATTTCAATCTGGGCTGCATATTGAATTGCCATAAAGGAATAAGCGTTGTTTGATGTTTTACTAGATTTGATTTGGGGCTTATCGACCGTGCCTACTCTGTTGTGGGTGGTGGTGGGTACTGCGCTGGGAATCGCGATTGGTGCCATTCCAGGGTTGACCGGAGCAATGTTAATCGCGCTAACGTTACCGCTTACCTATTCGATGGCCCCTGCGGAGGCGATGGTGTTGCTGATTTCCATGTACGTTGGATCAATATCTGGTGGTTTAATAACCGCAACCCTGTTGCGTATGCCCGGAACCCCTGCTTCGGTGATTACGACTCTCGACGGATACCCGCTGGCTCAATCTGGAAAGCCTGGTCGAGCTTTGGGACTGGGGATCATGTCTTCATTTGTGGGAGGGATGATCTCGTGGGCGTTTTTGTTGTCGCTGGCAAAACCTATTTCCGTTATTTCAATGAAGCTCAGTCCCTTTGACTATTTTTCGCTGGTGGCGGTCGCACTTGTTTTAATTGCTTCGGTATCCGGGAAGTCACTAATTCGTGGCTTGTTTGCGGGCATGCTCGGAATGCTCGTTACAATTCCCGGTGAGTCACCTGCCACTGGAGTCACTCGCTGGACGCTTGGCGTTGAGCAACTCAATGGTGGTTTTGCGTTGCTTCCCGTACTCATCGGCATGTTCGCGGTTAGCCAAATCATCCATGAAGCAGCTAGGCCGGTCACCAAGATAGCAACAATCGCTGGAAGTACCGACGGCGTTTTGCTGAGTCTAGCGGACTGGAAGCGACATTTGGCGAATATGTTTCGAAGTTCGATAATTGGCACTTGGGTCGGCATTTTGCCCGGAGTCGGCGCCAATGTTGGTAGCGTGATGGCTTATTCAGCGGCTAAAGGAATGTCAAAGAAGCCGGAACTGTTTGGCAAGGGTTCCGAAGAAGGAATTATTGCCAGTGAGGCTGCCAATAACGCAACAATAGGTGGCGCCTTGATTCCCTTGGTAGCGATGGGGATTCCCGGCAGCGTTATTGACGCAATATTGCTCGGAGCTTTGGTGCTCCACGGTTTACAACCAGGAGCGTTGTTGTTTCAGAATGATCCCGACATTGTTTACACGATTATCATGACCATGTTCGTAGCGAACATTGCGATGTTCGTGATCATGGTCGGTACAGCTCGTTGGATCGCTAAGCTTGCAGTAATCCCGCGTCATCTTTTGCTGCCGATCGTGATGGCATTTTGCGTCGTTGGTTCATTTGCATTGAACAATCGACTATTCGATGTATGGGTGATGTTAGGGTTTGGCTTGGTCGGGTTCGTGTTAGATCGCACTAAAATCCCCTTAGCACCGTTTGTCATTGGATTTGTATTATCTCCAATCGCCGAAGAAAAACTAGGCTCAGCTTTGCAAGCATCCGGAGGCAGTTACTTACCGTTGTTCTCGAGCCCGGTCTCGTTGGTGTTGCTGTTGGCGGCTCTGGGACTAGCCATTTATCCGATTATCAAGGCTTGGCGGGCTCATGGTTCTGCTGGAAACAAAGCGGAGCGTTTGGTCGATGACTAACAACAACTATGCGATATCGATATCAGAGATTGAGGATGCGGTTAAGCGTTTAACGGGAGTGGTTCACCGCACGCCTATTGCGACCTGCCAGCAACTTGACGAGGTCACAGGCCGAGAAGTATTTATAAAGTGCGAGAATCTACAAAAAGTGGGTGCGTTTAAATACCGCGGCGCAAGTAACGCCGTAATGCAATTGAATTCAGAGCAAGCCTCTGCGGGGGTGGTGACGCACAGTTCAGGAAATCACGCTCAGGCTTTAGCACTTGCAGCCCGCCAGCGAAACATCCCAGCGTGGATTGTAATGCCATCCAATGCTCCCCAGATTAAACAAGATGCGGTTGCGGATTACGGCGCTACGATTGTGCTGTGCGAACCGACTTTGGAAGCGCGTGAAACCACTGCAGCGGATATTGTGGCACAGCAAAAAGCGACATTTATTCATCCCTATAACAATGCGGCTGTAATGGCTGGACAAGCGACGGTTGGGATTGAGATACTTGAGCAAGTAACACAACTTGATGCGATTGTTGCACCGGTGGGCGGAGGTGGTTTGCTGGCCGGCATCACCCTTGCCGCAAAAGCACGTAATCCTTCGATCCGTGTGTACGGTGCCGAGCCAACAGGAGCGGATGACGCGTGGCGCAGTAAGCAAGCGGGTGAGTTGATCCCTCAGACGGGGCCAGACACGATCGCAGACGGTCTCCTAACGAGCTTGGGAGATTTGACTTGGCCGGTGGTACGCGATTTAGTAGATGATATTATTTGTGTGAATGACGACGAAATTGCGACCGCCATGCGGCTGATGTTGGAGCGGGCTAAGCTAGTAGTCGAACCATCTGGAGCTGTTGCCTATGCCGCAGTTTGTAGCGCCGCTTTCCGAGACCTGCCCGATCAGCTCAGCTTGGGCCGCGTTGGTGTCATTGCCAGCGGTGGGAATCTTAATTTCAATAAACTGCCTTGGCAAACCACCGATTGAAGTGTACGGCCGGCTCAAGGCGTGATCAAAAGAGTCGCAATGACGGCAGCGGCTATTGCCAACAGCACCCAAGGCAACAGTTGTTTAAATGGAATGTTACGCGAGACTCCTTGGACTGTGGCGGAATGGGAGTCGAATGCGAGTTGTAGACGGTTTAATTCCAACTGATACCGTGATTCGTCGTCGGTCCAATCGAGTTTTAGTTCTGACATCACGCCCTGAACGGATCGCGCATTATGGGGACGTTGATATGGGTCTTTGTGTAAGAGCTGTACAATGATCTCGCGTAATGACTGCGGACAATCTGGGACAATATCTTCTAACGGTCGGGGGTCATCTTTCAAGTGCTGATCGAATATTTCGGCAAAGTGCTCACCAGTGAACGGTGGTCGTCCTGTTAGCAATTCATAGAGTAAACATCCAAGCGCGTACAGGTCTGCTTGGCCAGTAATACCGCTCGCACCCCTTATCTGTTCAGGAGCCATGTAGAGCCAAGAGCCGACGGTCATGCCGCTTTGGGTTAGGTCGGATTCCCCGCGGTCAAGTGCAATCCCAAAATCGCCAATTTTGATATCGCCTTGGTAGGTCATAAATAAATTCGACGGTTTAATATCGCGATGCACAATCCCGTAGTTATGTGCATGTTGCAGCGCCGAGCATAGTTGAATTCCATAGCGGATTGTCTCTTGCCATGTCAGTTTACCGTGCGTTTGCAGCATTTGCGTCATCGTGCCACCCGGCACTGCTTCCATTACGTAAAACAATCGACGATCGTGTTTCCCACCGCCGTAGTATTGCACAATGTTAGGGTGATCTAGTTTGCTGAGAATGAGCATTTCCCGCTCAAACCGCGAGACCATATTTGCATCGTCGGACAGTCCAGGAAGCAATAACTTTACTGCACAGGGTCGTTGTGTCGATTTCTCGATGGCATTATAAACCGAGCCGGCTGTGCCGATTCCAATTACGGTTTTCATCTCGAATTCGTCAATTTCGCGTTTCACGTGTTAAAGCTCGTTGGTCTATCAAAAACGTTGAAATAGAACGTATCTAGGCGATCGAGAGCCAAGCATTATTAATGCTTGGGCCCCCCCAAATTGGTTTTACGGAATCGTACTGGTTTCTGTATAATGTAACGTAATTATGATGGAAATGCGAAAACAACAAAACACGGAAAGTCGTTGTATTGGCCCGCTAGATCGCCGCAGTTGGCTGAAGCTAGGAGGCCTCGGAGTTGGCGCGCTCTGTTCAGGGTTCGCTCCATCGATGCGTGTGTTGGGCGAGAGCCGAGTGTCAATCGTTGACGGCAACGGATTAACGCTACCGCAACTCAACGACGATTTCTCAGTGATTCTATTTTGGGCAAACGGCGGTCCGAGCCACATTGATATGTTTGACTTGAAGCCAGACGCTCCGAGTGAATATCGCGGGCCCTTGCGGCCGATTCGTACAAACGTTCCAGGTATCGAGATATCCGAACAAATGCCGTTGTTGGCTAAGGTTGCGGACAAATTTACGCTTCTGCGTAGTCTGCAGCATCAACGAGCGGAACATTCTGGCGGTACGAACCGTTTTTTGACGGGGTATTCATCCGTCCAAGCTAACCTCCCGAGATCTGAGTTCCCAGATATGGGTAGCGTGATTGCGAAACATGGCGAAGCGGAGGTCACCGGGAGTCCGCTGTACGTTGCGAACACTCCGAGTTACGGTGCGGGCGCCGCGTATCTGGGACCCTCCTGCGAAGCCTACATGCCGAGTCCCGATATGCAAACGGCAAGCGGCGCAAATCAATATACCCCCGTTCCCATCTATCGAACGACGAACTCAGCAAACGATTTGACGATCTCCAATGATGGACTGGTTAATTTGTCGCGTCGCCGCAGTATTTTGAATAGCCTCGACAGTATGTCGCGGGACATGGATAGTACTCAAATGATGACTTCCATGGACTTGTTCCAACAACGCGCGATGGCGATGTTAGCGAGCCCAAAGACAAAACGGGCGTTCGATCTGTCACTTGAAAAAAAGGCAACCCGTGAGCGTTACGGAAATACGCACTGGGGGAAAAGCCTCTTGACCTGTCGACGACTGGTCGAAGCAGGCGCTCGCTTTGTACAATGCCAAGCCACATTTCGGTTGAAGGAAGAAAACGGTAGAACGTCGACTTGGGATGACCATAGTGTAAACGCCGATATTTTCAAATCGTACGGCGAAAAAATTCCCGTGTTAGACCGCGCTGCCTCGGCCTTAATCGAAGACCTGTCGCGACGAGGTTTAGACAAACGAGTGCTGTTTGTGTTTTGTGGGGAATTTGGAAGAACGCCGTTGATTCGTAATCAAGATGCTAGCGGCCGCCCAGGACGTGATCATTGGCCACAGGCAATGAGTGTACTCTTAGCAGGTGGTGGACTGAAAATGGGACAAGTGATCGGTGCTACTGGTCCTCGAGCTGAAGAACCTGTCGAGCGGATTATGGATAGTAACTGCTTGCTTGCTACAATTTACAAGAAGTTTGGCATCGACACATCACGCTCTTTTTTAAATAACAATGGGCGCCCCATCCCAATATTGACCGATGGCGAACCTATTCGCGAGTTGTTTTGATGATTTACATGACGCGGCTATCGGCACTAGGTCTTGTTATGTTTCGATACCATTCAATTGTGCTACACTGAGAGTTAGGAATGTTGATTAAGATTTGGAAAGCATTGGGCCGTCATTTGATGAAGACAACAAGCAAATTACGAGTTTTGTTGATTGTTAGTTGCTTGGCGACTGGGATTTCTGCTGCGGAGCAACCTACTGTCGATTTCAGACGCGTCCGGGCGATCCTGTCGAGCCAGTGTTTCACCTGCCACGGACCAGACCCAGCGGAACGGCAAAGTAATTTGCGGTTGGATATCCCAAACACCGTCGGTGACCAAGCCGGCTCACATTCGGTACTGACGCCAGGCAAACCGCTCGAAGGCGAGTTGCTGCGACGGATTCAATCGAGCGACCCGGATGAGCGAATGCCCCCGGTAGAATTCGGCAAGGGATTATCGGCTGAAGAGTTAGACATCCTGAAAAAATGGATTGAATCCGGCGCTGAATATAAACGACATTGGTCGTATGCCACTCCGACGAAACCAGATACTGCCGCGTTGGCGAAATCTAAATGGATTCGCAATGAAATTGACGCGTTTGTTCTCGCGCGGATGAAAACGCTGGGCCTGCAGCCCAATAAAGAGGCTGACCGCTACGCCTTAATTCGGCGTTTGTCGCTGGACCTAACCGGCTTGCCTCCCACAATACAGGAAGTAGATGCGTTTGTTAGTGACTCAAGCGAGCAGGCATATGAGAACCTTGTGGATCGCTTGCTGTCCTCGAAAAAATATGGCGAGCGGTGGGCGGCGATGTGGCTCGACCTCGCACGCTACGCAGATTCTGCGGGCTACGCTAACGATCCGCAGCGAACTATTTGGCTCTACCGCGACTGGGTCATTAACGCCTTTAATACCAACATGCCATTTGATCAGTTCACGATTGAGCAAATTGGCGGGGATTTGCTAGACGAAGCTAGCGAACAAAACATCGTGGCAACCGCCTTTCATCGCAATACATTGACGCAAAGCGAGGGCGGGACAAATGACGAAGAATTCCGAAATTCAGCGGTTATCGATCGAGTTAATACCACCATGCAGGTGTGGATGGGAACTACGATCCGCTGTGCTCAGTGTCATAACCATAAATACGACCCGATTTCACAAGAAGAGTACTTCAAGTTTTTCGCATTTTTCAACAATACCGAAGACGCGGACCGCGCAGATGAACAACCGTTGTTGAGTGTGTTTACCGCTGAACAACAGGACTCAAAGAGTCGCTGGCAAGATGAACTGGAAACGTGGAATGGAAAAATTCAACCGTCCGTTGACCAACTCGCTCAACAGTTGGCAAGTTGGCGCAGCGAAGGCAATGACGAGGTACAGTGGCAAGGGTTGGTTCCTACTACTCAGACATCGACAAGCGGTGAAACTAAATGGACCGTGTCCCCCGCTGGTGTTATTCAATCGAGCGGTGATGCTCAAAAAGCCGAGTCGTACGAACTAACGTTTAGTTCGTTGCCGGAATCTATCACCGCAATTCGCTTAGAAGCGTTAGCCGATGAGGCGTTGCCTGCCGGAGGACCTGGTCGGGCCGGTAACGGGAACTTTGTACTTACGGAATTTTCAGCCTTAGTCGGTGCGCCCGCCGATGAATCACCCATGGGTAAAATCGTTCGTATTGATTTGCCAGGTAAGCAGAGGATCATTCATGTGGCTGAAATTCAGGTGTTTAGCAAAGGTGAAAATGTTGCATTGCTAGGCGTGGCGAAACAATCTTCAATCGGGTCTGGTGGTGAAGTCAAACGGGCTAATGATGGAAATACCGATGGCAATTATGACGCTGGATCTGTTTCTCATACGGCAACTGAGGACAACCCTTGGATTGAAATTGAGTTAGCAGCAGCGGTAGCGATCGATTCGATCTCAGTTTGGAACCGCACGGATAACGCGCTGCAAAAACGCCTTGATGGATTTGAGTTATCGATTCTTGATGAGCAGCGTGACTTAGTATGGAAAAAGGCTTTCGCCAAAGCTCCTAATAAAAACGTTGATGTTGAGATTAGCGGGTTGCTGCCGGTCGTGTTTGCGTCCGCATCGGCAACATTTGAACAGCGTGAGAAGGGGAAGATCGGGCAGTTTTCAGTCGATAGTGCGATCGATGGCGATCGTACTCACGCAACTGCCGGTTGGGCCGTCGGCGGTGCACTTGGTCAAGATAACACTGCTGTCTTCGTTATCAAAAAACCTCTTAAACCTAAGCCTAATACAACTCTCAAATTGATATTGTCGCAATCCTATCCCGAGCATCCGTTGGGAAAATTCCGGATATCTATCACGGACGCCACGGGAAACGTGGCCGTACTTCCGCAGAGCATCACCGCGCTGGGCAACCGCAGTTGGGACAAACTGGAAGCGAGTGAACAGGAACTGGTGCGGGAGCATTACCAGCGTAACGTTCCACCGGACGCAGCGGTTATCAAGAAGATTGCGGAATTAGAAAAATCCATAAAGGATGTGCGGCCGACTACAGTTCCTGTGATGAAAGAGTTGATCGGAGACAAACGCCGCAAAACAAACATACAGGTGCGAGGTAACTTTGAAGTTATTGAAGGTGAAGTATCTGAGGGGACGCCAGCGACATTTCACCCGTTCCCAGACGGCGCATCACGCAATCGCTTGGAACTTGCCCGCTGGCTTGTTGATGCTGAAAACCCGTTGACCGGTCGCGTAGTGGCTAATCGTTATTGGGAGCAGTTATTTGGACAGGGAATTGTGAGTACCAGTGAAGAGTTTGGCATCCAAGGGGAGTTGCCGACGCATCCGCAGTTGTTGGATTGGTTAGCAGTGACGTTTACGCATGATTATAAGTGGGATATTAAACGGCTATTAAAAACAATCGTTATGTCGGCAACCTATCGCCAAAGTGCAGTGGTGACGACAGACCACAGGAAAAGGGATCCGTTCAATCGGTATTTAGCTCGCGGGCCTCGATTTAGACTTAGCGCCGAGATGATTCGTGATCAAGCGTTGTCGGTAAGTGGTTTGTTGAGCGAAAAGATGTATGGACCTTCGGTTCGACCCCCTCGTCCGCAGTTGGGTTTAAAGGCGGCGTTTGGTGGTTCTACGGATTGGGCCACTAGTGCTGGTGAAGATAAATTCAGGCGCGGTCTATATACCCAATGGCGGCGAAGCTTGCCGTATCCGTCAATGGCTACGTTCGACGCGCCGAATCGAAATGTATGTACAATTAGCCGCGGTCGTACGAATACTCCGCTGCAAGCACTCGTAACACTTAACGACCCGGTTTATGTCGAAACAGCACAATCCTTAGCTCGCCGCATCATTGCCGAAGGTGGCGATAGCATCGAGTCACAAGCCATTTACGGCTTTCGTTTGGTGCTTGCACGGCCTCCTCATGAAGCGGAGCGTACGAGGATTATTGCTTTGTATGAGCAAGTCGCTAAGCAGTATGCGGGCGATTTGCGCAGTGCGAAAGATATTGCGACAATGCCCATTGGTCCGCTAAACGAGGGCGTCGATTTAGTTTCTGCGGCTGCGTGGACCGTGGTAGGCAATGTACTATTGAATCTAGATGAAACATTGGCAAAAAGGTAATTCAATGAATCCATTGACCGAAAATTTACAAATACGAACTCGCCGCCACTTCATGCAGAATTGCGGAGTGGGTCTGGGTGCCATGGCAATGCATTCGCTCGGGGGAAACCCAGTGGCTCAAGCCGACGAGTTACCTAATCCAGCAGCCGCAAAAAGAACGCACTTTGCCGGAAAAGCAAAACGAGTGATCTACTTGCATTGTGCAGGTTCGCCACCACACCTCGACCTTTTCGACTACAAACCTGAACTCGTTAAACGTACTGATGAACCGTGTCCGGACGAGTATTACGAAGGCAAGAGGTTCGCATTTACCAGCGGACGCCCGCTGCTGCTAGGGACGCCTCAGAAATTCCGGCAACACGGTGACAGTGGGCAGTGGATGTCCGAAGCCTTGCCCAACTTGGCGAAAGTCGCTGACGATCTCACGATTGTTAAATCAATGAATACCGAACAATTTAATCACGCACCGGCTCAGTTGCTGATTTACACCGGTTCACCCCGCTCGGGTCGGCCGTCGATGGGAGCTTGGACGGCTTACGGCCTCGGCAGCGAAAATAGAAATCTACCAGGGTTCGTCGTGTTGATTTCTGGTGGTGTCGCTCCCAGCGGTGGAGCTGATAATTGGGGCAGTGGATTTTTACCTTCGGTCTATCAGGGCGTACAGTGTCGCAGCAAAGGTGATCCGGTTTTGTATGTCTCCAATCCTAAAGGCATCGATCGTGATATGCGACGTATAAGTCTAGATGCGCTGAGGGACTTGAACCAGTTGCAAGGCGAGGAACTAGGGGACGCGGAAACACAAACGCGGATCGCACAGTATGAATTGGCGTTTCGCATGCAAGTGTCCGTACCAGGTGTAATGGATATTTCACAAGAGACACAACATACGCTTGAAGAATACGGAGCGAAGCCAGGTGAATCGAGTTTTGCGAATAATTGCCTGCTCGCGCGGCGGCTAGCCGAAAGTGGCGTTCGATTCATTCAACTGTTCGACTGGGGCTGGGATTTCCATGGTACGAGTGCGGCGATGGGGATTCAAGGTGGATTGCGGACGCGTTGTAAACCGATGGACCAGGCGGTAGCTGCGTTGATTAAAGACCTTAAAGCGCGTGGCATGTATGACGAAACATTGGTGGTTTGGGGAGGTGAGTTTGGTCGGACACCTTTTAGAGAAGGCCGTACGGCGAAAAGTAATGTGCTCGGTCGTGACCATTTCCCGGATTGCTTTACCATGTTCATGGCCGGCGGCGGGATGAAGCCAGGCCTCAGTTACGGTAGTAGCGATGAACTTGGATTTACGGTTGCCGAAAACAAAGTGCATATTCACGACTTGCAAGCGACAATACTGCATTGCCTTGGAATGGACCACGAGCGTCTGACCCATCGTTTTCAAGGACGCGATTATCGACTAACCGATGTGCATGGCAATGTAGTGAATGCTCTGCTCTCGTAGAACCGAGTTCGCCTTCCCCCTTCGCTTAAGGAGCCATCATGCAGGACATTCGTGTTGCCGCTGTAAGTATCAATAGCCCTCTTGATTCGGGTTCCATGATGCTTGATTGCCTCGATCAATGGACAGCCAAAGCAGTTGATCAGGGAGCGGAGCTGATTCTGTTTCCCGAGTTGCAATTGTTTGGTCATTGTAACCCGCGTACTTGGGAATTGGCGGAATCTGTGCCGGCGGGTGATGCGACTCAACGATCGATCGAAATTGCCAAGAAACATTCCGTAACGCTTTGTATCGGAATTAGTGAAAAAGAAGATGATGTCGTTTTCAATACGCAGTTTCTAGTTGGGCCAAATGGATTCATTGGGAAACAGCGGAAATTGCACCTGTCGCGGGATGAGGTATTGTTCTACAAAGGTGGCCGAGAAATTCCCGTATTCGATATTGGTAAATGTCGTGTCGGGATGATTATTTGTTACGACAATCAGCTACCTGAGATGGCGCGAATTCAAGCGTTGCGTGGAGCGGATGTACTGCTAATGCCGCATGCCGCACGCATTAAAATGTGGGATGAAACAGCGGATTCTATGGCGGCAGCTCGACAGCATACGCACGAATATTTTACTTCCTGTTATGCGCAGCGGGCACGAGAAAACGCATGTTTTGCTGTCTTGGCAAACCAGGCTGGACGAGCAGGCTATGTCGACACATATCCGCAGGATTCTCCAGCGCAACCTCATCACTGTGGTGGGGCGTTGGTGTTCGCGCCAGACGGAGAATTGATCGGTAGTACACAAACGGACGTCATTCAGGACGAAATGATTGTTATTGATTTGTTGCAAGATCGCATCGCCAAGGAACGTAGTTTACCAAACTACACTTTAAAAACTCGCCGCCCCGAGCTGTACCAAGAATTGGTCAACGAGCAAGTCAAATGTTGATAGTCGACTCACGATAGCGTTATGAACAATACCATTTGATCATTTCTAAGACGCCGCGGCTCTCGACCTCCGCACACGGGTTTTGGTGATTTTGAATCGATTCTGCTATTCTATGGGTAGTAGTACACCACCGCATGAAATGCCACGAAATATAGAGTGTCGAAATGAGCATTTGGAACTGGCAACAAGCCTTTAATGTAGTTGCTGCGGGTTTTCAAATCTCGCTCGGCGAAGCGGACACGCCAATATTGAGATCGCGGTTTATCGGGCCTCGAGTCGGACTGAAAAACCTGTATTTCAAGATCGAGTCTGCCAATCCAACCGGAAGCTTTAAAGACCGTTATGCGGCGCTCGCGATTTCACATATGTTGGCCAAGCAACAGACCAAATGCTTAGCGACGTCTAGTGGCAATACGGGCGCGGCGCTGGCCGCGTACTGTGCGTTGGCAAACATTGAATGTCATATCGCCGTGGTGGAAGATGCTCCCACCGGTAAACTCCAGCAAATGCTCGCCTACGGAGCGACGATCCACAGAGTCGAAGGATTTGGGACGCAACCGGAAACCACACAAGCGGTTTTTGATGTGCTGGAAACTGCTTCTGCGGCAGACAATATCGCTCTACAAATAAGTGCCTTTAGGTACAGTCCTCTAGGTATGGATGGTCTCAAGTCAATAAGCTATGAATTGCAGTCGCAACTACCACACGGCATCGACCACGTTTTCTGCCAAGCTGGCGGAGGCGGCCTAGCGTTAGGCGTGGCTCAAGGGTTTCTGGATATTGCGATGTCCGACGATAGGTACTCACCTCCTCAAATTCATATTGTCCAACCGGAAGGAAATGACACGATGGCGTCCGCGCTGCGATTTCCAAGTGATTTACCGCGCGCTGTTGATTGTTGGACTCGTATCAGTGGTCTGCAAGTTGCTAGTGTCGTCGATGGGGCAGAGGCCGTTGCAGCTTGTCGCAAAACCGGTGGCAACGGGTTTCTTGTTATCGATGATACGGTATGGGAGTGCCAGCGGACGTTAGCGGAAGCGGAAGGCGTATTCTGTGAACCTGCGGGTGCCGTGTCGGTTATGGGAGCCATTACGGCCTTCCAAATGGGGCAAATAAAGGCGGACGATGTTGTGGTTTGTCCAATCACAGGCAGCGGGTTTAAAGACCCAAAGAGTGTAAGTCGAATGAACGAAGACAGAGATTGTCCTGTTTTATCACTGGAAAAAATGCAACAACTCTTGGGACAATGACGGGAAAGGCTCATTCTCGTCTTTTGATAAATGCGATATTCCTTGTAGAATATGTGTATAATAAATTGAGTCGATGTTGCTGTTTGGACTAACAGATAAGGTTATTTCACTATGCTTAAAATTTTGGATCCAAGTGATAAAGGAAAAACGCATTGCGATGGAGTGTCGCGGCGTAACTTCCTGCAAGTCGGGGCACTAGGTGCTGGTGGACTTACATTGCCTGGCTTACTTTCACTCGAGGCAAAACAAGGGATTCGTAATAACCCGAAATCAGTCATCTTGGTTTACTTGGTCGGCGGACCACCGCATCAAGATATGTTCGACCTCAAACCAGACGCTCCGCGAGAAATAGCGGGTCCGTGGAAACCGACGGCAACGAACGTAAATGGAATCGAAATTTGCGAAGCTTTGCCGATGATGGCACAGC
>LWDU01035193.1_pt1 | contig 69227 bp, 61 predicted proteins | sample 727161 | NCBI WGS metagenome assembly LWDU01 (sample SAMN04566230, study PRJNA314399) | hydrothermal vent metagenome | isolation source: deep sea hydrothermal plume seawater | place: Mexico: Gulf of California, Guaymas Basin | collected 2004-07-11 | reverse complement strand
TTCAGCACCCTACTTTGCCCATATTGAGTCTATTTTAATAGCACAAAACGTGACTGGAAAAGCACACATAATCATTTATGGATAGGCACTAACTGGCTCAACACCCTGAAATAGGGTTTTCATTCACCATCCGACGCCCAGCACGAAAACAATGAAAACCGTTGGCGGCACGACATAACGTATCAGAAAATGCCACAGCTCGAACAATGTCTCGTTTGAGATATCGAGCTCTTCAAAACTGACTTGTCGTCGAACAAACCAGCCGATAAAAACTGCGATCAGCAACCCGCCTAGTGGCAACATAATCTGGTTAGAGACGTAATCTGCCAAACTATTAATATCCTTGCCAGCCAACGTCAGATTAGACAGCAGGTTATAACCAAGCACACTCAGTGTGCTCAGTGCAGCTATTGACCCTAGTATTAAAGCGGTACTTTTATGCCGGGAGTAGTCCCTGCCCTCTTCTAACCAGCGAACCAGGGGCTCGGTTAAACCGACCATAGAGGTAACTGCGGCAACCGAGAGGAGTAAAAAGAACAGGACGCTGACAAGGTGGCCCCCTGGCATCTGTGCAAAGGCAACGGGCAGGGTTTTGAAGATCAATCCAGGACCTCCTGCCGGATCGAGGCCATTGTTGAATACCGCGGGAAAAATCACCAGCCCCGCCAACAGTGCCACTGCAGTATCGGCAATGACAATCAGCATGGCAGATCTGGGGATGGAAACAGACCGCGGCAGATAAGCGCCGTAAGTCATCATCCCGGCCATGGCGACACCAATGGAGAAAAATGCCTGACCGATTGCCGCCAGCAACATACCGGGGTTGACCTTGCTGAAATCAGGGATGAACAGATAGTCAACGGCTTCCGAAAATCCACCCACGGTGATGTTGTATCCCATCAGGCCGACCATTAACAAAAACAGGGTGGGCATTAGCACCGTGACGGCGCGTTCAATGCCGTTCTTGACACCCGCAAACAGGATCGAGCCCGTCAGGAACAATGCCAGGAATGTCCAGAACAGTAAGCTGCCAATCTCGCCGAACATCTGGTTGTATGCCGCTGCGGCGGATTGACCATCCACACCTTCAAATCCTGTTAACAGGGCCCTGACCAGATACTCGAGTACCCAACCCGCTACCACACTGTAGGTAATCATAATCAGAAAAGCGGTCAACATGCTCATGCTGCCAACAATCTGCCAATGGCGGCTTTGGCCTTCCTCAACAGCCAGCGTGCGCATTGAGCCTGGTGGGGTCATGCCGCCGCGTCGACCAATCATGAGTTCGGCTATTAATATGGGCACGCCAATAACAAAAGCGGTTGCCACATAGACCAGCACAAATGCGCCACCGCCGTTTTCCCCCGTGGCATAGGGAAACCGCCAGATATTACCCAGGCCAACAGCAAAACCTATTGAAGCCATGAGGAATGCGAAGCGTGACGTCCAACCCGGCGTGGCAACAGCTGACGGTCCTGGCATGATTACTCCCTGGGAATCTCTGAAATATCCACTTAATCAGAGCTTCTCTTGATGTCTGTCGACCTTGAACAAGGCAAGTTAAAAGCGCGTCAAATTGAAACACGGTTTACAATGATCACTTTATCATAAGTGGCTCAAATCAATGCCGAGCAAAAATGTGGATGTGGTGATTATCGGCGCCGGTATCGTCGGCTGTTCGATTGCGTTCGCACTCTCCAAGCGGGGGCTCAGCACCCTGAATATTGATAAATTACCCGCCGCCGGTTATGGCTCTACCAGTCATTCATCAGCGATTATCAGGCCGATTTATTCGCATGTGACTTCCTGCGCCGTGGCTCACGAAGCACGATGTATCTGGCAGGAGTGGCGAGGGTTCCTCGGGATTGAAAATGAAGAGGCTCACGCCGTCTATACAGAATGTGGCGGGCTGGTGCTCGTCAGGGAAGGAGAAGAAAATGCGCACGATGCGAACCTGGCGGCGATGAAAGAAGTGGGTATCGAGTATTCGTATAAATCAGCAACAGAGTTAGGCGAACTGTTCCCCGGCATTTCTCTGGAATCTTACGGCCCTCCCCGGCCCATCAAGGATCCCGATTTCGGGCAGCCTTCCGGTGGTCGAATATCGGCGGGAATTTATGTGCCACATGCCGGATATGTCAACGATCCGCAACTCGCAACGCGCAATTTGCAATCAGCCGCTCAGGCAAACGGTGCCGAATTCAGATTCAACAGCAAGATCGAAAAAATCCTTCGGGATGACCAGGGTGTTTCCGGAGTCGAGCTCAACCATGGCGAAACAGTAAATGCCAGTATCGTCATCAATGCCGCAGGACCACACTCCGGCTCTGTTAACGACCTGGCGGGTATACGCCAGCAGTTAGCCATAGATACAAAACCCCTGCGTCACGAAGTTGTGTATCTGGCTGCGCCTCCATCCCTGACCACAGGGAGCATGGTTATTTTTGATGTAGACGCCGGGGTCTACCAGCGACCGGATGGTGTCGATGTCGTGATTGGTTCTACGGACCCAGCCTGCGACCCGCTGGATATCGTCGATCCGGATCACTACAACCAGGGCTTTACTGACCAGTGGACACTGCAGGCACATCGTAGCGCGCAGCGCTTTCCTGATCTGGGAATCGCCAATACCGCCCGGGGCACCGTCGGAATATACGACCTCACCCCTGACTGGATTCCCATATACGATAAATCCAATCTGCCCGGGTTCTATATGAGTATTGGCACGAGTGGCAACCAGTTTAAGAACGCACCACTCATTGGTGAGGTGATGGCTGAAATCATAGAGCTGGGAATGCAAGGCATAGATCACGACCAGGCCCCGGCGCTACTCCACCTGACTCATCTGGACCGATCGGTTAGCCTGGATTTCTACTCCAGAAACCGCGAGTTGCAGTCAACAGGCTCAGTAATGGCTTGATGAAAAGTGACATCACTGGACATTGCTAATTTATCTGGATAACAATAGGGATCTCATTTCACTGTAGGCAATGTCATGGCAAACACAGCAGCTAGCACGGATTCACTGGTGACCCGTGTTGATCAGGACGGGATCGCTATTTTGTCGCTCAATCGACCGGAGCAGCTTAATGCATTGAGCCCCAACCTTTTCGTCGAACTGCGACAGCATCTGGAAGATGTTGCATCAGCGGAGTCCATCGGCTGCGTGATTCTACGGGGTGAAGGTCGCTCCTTTTCCGCAGGAAATGACCTCAACGCCATCAAAAATGGCGAACAGGCACCTTCCAGGCATTTTCAGGCAGAAACCCTCGATTTTATTGAAAACCTTCCCAAGCCGGTTATTGCTGTTGTTCAGGGCCACTGCTACACCGGTTCCCTGGAACTTGCGCTCGCCTGCGATCTGCTCATAGCGAGTGAATCGGCAAAATTTTCCGATACTCATGGTAAATGGTCCATGACGCCAACCTGGGGCATGACCCAGCGTCTTCCCCGGCGAATTGGTGTCATGCGAGCAAAAGAACTCATGTTTACAGGTCGCGTTGTCACTGGCGCCGAGAGCGTCGGTTTGGGTCTGGCTAATTATTGTGTTGCCGACGAGGAATTAGATGATCGTGCACTGCAGCTTGCGCAGGACATTGTGAAAAACTCCTGGCATACCCTCAAAGCAGATAAATCTCTCGTTAACGCCGGGCAAAATCACCATCTACAGGACGGTCTTAATTTTGAAAGGCACAACAGCCCCGGTCCTGGTCCTGATTTGGCAGATCGGCTGAAAAATTTTGGCAAGAAATAAACGACATCACGGCAACTAGGCATTAGACAACAAAGCAAATATCTGAGGAATTAACACGAATGATCACGAACAGCATTGAAGAACTGGTCGGTGAACTAGATTTTGTACCGGAAGAGTTAAAATCCAAATACCTGTTTGAGCGAGACAAGCGAATCAAACCAGAAGGTAATGAACAATACATAGAAGTCACGGCTGAATTCTCTCGTTACGTCGACGACCCTTATGTTGAATCAAAAATAGATCGTGAACCATTGACCGACGAAGTTGAAGTAGCGGTGATTGGCGGTGGTTTTGGTGGTCTGCTGGCCGGTGCAAGACTCAGGGAAGCCGGATTTGAAGATATCAGAGTGATTGAAAAAGCCAGTGACTTTGGTGGCACCTGGTACTGGAATCGCTATCCGGGTGCGATGTGCGATGTCGAAGCCTACTGTTACCTGCCGCTGCTCGAAGAACTGGGATATGTCCCAAAACACAAATACTCCTTTGCGCCGGAAATATTCGAACACAGCAAACGGATCGCAAGACATTTCAATCTCTACGACAACGCCTGTCTGCAAACCAGTGTTGAAGAGCTGCGCTGGGATGAACAATCGCGCCGATGGATTATCACAACTGATCGCGGCGACAGAATGAAAGCACGCTATGTTGCCATGGCCAATGGCCCTTTAAACAGACCCAAGTTACCTGGCATTCCCGGTATCAATGATTTCGAGGGTTACACTTTTCACACCAGCCGATGGGACTATGGTTATACCGGCGGCGATGCAGAAGGGAATCTCATAGGCCTGAAAGACAAGCGTGTGGGAATTATCGGCACCGGTGCAACCGCTATTCAGTGCATTCCTGCTCTGGGCGCGTCCGCAAAAGAACTGTTCGTCTTTCAGCGTACCCCTTCCTCCATTGACGTGCGCAACAACGCCCAGACCGATCAGCAATGGGCGGACTCTCTCGAACCTGGCTGGCAGAAACGACGCATGGATAACTTTAATATCCTCGTTAATGGCGGGCACCAGGATGAAGACATGGTCAGTGACGGCTGGACGGATATTTTTCGCAACCTGACCGGTATTGTAGCCAAACTGGCGGGGGAAAAACTCGGACGCAGATTAACAAAATCCGAACGCGGAGAGTTAATGGAGCTGTCTGACTACAAGAAAATGAACCAGGTCCGCGCCCGTGCAGAAGAAATTGTCAACGATCCGGACACGGCAGAAGCGCTGAAACCCTGGTATCGGCAATTCTGCAAGCGACCCTGTTTCCACGATGAGTACCTGCCGACTTATAACCGACCCAATGTGACGCTGGTAAACACCGACGGGAAAGGCGTCGAAGCGCTCACAAAATCAGGTGTCATTGCCAATGGAATGGAGTACGAGCTTGACTGCCTTATTTTCGCCACCGGCTTTGAAGTGGGTACTTCCTATACCCGTCGAGCTGGCTACGATATTATTGGTCGTGATGACCGTCGCTTGAGCGATCACTGGTCCGATGGCTTGCGGACCTTGCACGGACTGCAATCGAACGGGTTCCCCAATTGTTTCTTTATGGGATTCACCCAGACAGCGATTACCGTCAATGTTCCCCACGCCCTCAATGAACAGGCGAAGCAAATTGCCTACATTCTGGGTGAAGTGCGTAATCAGGGTAAAAACACCGTTGAGGTCACGCCTCAGGCAGAACAGGAATATGTAGACGAAATCGAAAGGCTATCAATCCTCGGTACCCGATTCTATTCGGAGTGCACCCCGGGGTATTACAATAGTGAAGGCAAACCCGGGAATAAGAATGGCTTCTTCTCGCAGATGTACGGGGCGGGTCCTATACAGTTCTATAAACTCCTTAAACAATGGCGAGACCAGGGTGATATGGAAGGTCTTGAGGTGAGTTAAGACACATTGCGAACAGCCTTTGATTTCAACGCAGGAAAATCAGCTGGTTGATATGTCAGCACCATGGCTCGACGCGGCTCGTCCGAGTTGTTCGGCAAGGAGCCATGAATCGCATGGGGGTCGAAAAAGATCATCGACCCTGCAGAGACTGACATTGCAACCTGGTCGGCTTCATCAAAACAATCAGGGTTAGTAAAAAAGCCACCCAATTGTGAGCCGTCGCTGGTACCTGCCAGGCACCCCCGTGTATGACTTGCCCTGATCACCCGCAAGCAACCGTTGTCTTCGGTAGCATCGTCGAAGGCGATCATTACATTGGGTAGCAGGTCAACATGATCACTGTCATGAACCCAGTAAGGTGAATCCTGGTGCCAGCCAAATCCGGAGCCCTCGCCGGGGCGCTTGAGGTTTAGTTTTGCGGTCCACAGTGCAATCCTTCGACAATCGAGAATATCCTGCATGGGCTCAATGATGCGATCTTCTTCGATCAGTCGATCGAAAACGGGATCCAGCTCGTGTACCGGTTCAATCACCCGAATCGTTTCGCTCCTGGTCGTATGTTCAAACTGGATCGTGGTGTAACCGGCATCCACAAATCGCTTGCCGTCCAGAATATAGGGCTGGCCACTACGAGTCAGAGACTTCGCTTCATTAACGGCGCGTTCTGCGGCTGCCTGAAGCTCTTCAATCTCGTCTGTAGAAAACACGGACTCGCGAATCAGGTAGCCATCTGTCCGATAGCGTTTCAATTCGTCGTCGGTCAATGCGTGTACTCGGGGGTATTCCTCTTTTTGTAGCATCGGTTCTCAATAATTAGGGTTTGTATTGACTGGATTGCTGCTAAGTGTGACTTCAGTAGTCTGATTAATGTCTGACATTTTGCAATTTTGCCACAAACAGCACCCAAACCGGTACAGGCTGTATCTTTGTTGATTGGTGATCAAATCACGATAATAACTTGTGTAAAAGTCACTAATCTGGTCATATAAACCCGATACCAATGTCAACAAGCCATTATTTTAGCTGGATGTTTCAGAATAATATGGGGAGGCACCAGTTGGGCATTGGAATTGAGCAAGTTTGATTTTACTCAAACTCAGAAGGGATGCGGATTATGAGAGCGATACCGTCGATGCTCCTATCACTGCGATATGCATTGCTGTTTGCGCTACTCGCATGCGTAAGTGCCGTTCGTGTTCAAGCTGACCAGGGCTTCGTCACTTCACTATCCTTTCCTGAAATCACCTCACCACAGGATGTACCGGATTCAGCCCCATCCTACAGCGGATTCCAGATTATTCTGATCGACGGGGTTTCCAGCCTGACACTTTCCAACTTAACAGCGGGCATACAACCCAGTGTTATTGTAGAAATCAACGATACCGAAAGCTTCGAGCTCACCGCATCACTGTCCTGGCACGAACAAATCTTCATCGACAACGGTCTTCCTTTTCTGGGCGGCATACAGCAACAGTGGCAACAGGCAGTGATCTTTCGAACCCGCTTTGATGATCACACGTTGGCGATAAGCAGTACCTACACAGCCGCTCAATATGAGCCAGACAATCTGTTTTTTATCCCTGATATGCTCTCAGCCCTTCTGCCTGACAATCTACAAGACAGCAGTTTTGGCTCGGTCGAAAGCAATTGGACAGAGTTCAGTTTATTTGCAGAGGATACCTGGAAACCAAACGACAGCCTGACATTTTCCATGGGGTTACGATATGACAGGTTCGGGCGCGATGATACATCGTTCATCTCACCTGGTCTTGACGCCGATCCGGTCGAGGAGATTTCACCTAGTTTCGCAGCCGCCTATCATAACAACGATGGGCATAACCTGAGTGTCTCGTACCAGCAGGGCTTTGATCGTGACTACTACAGGTTAGTCCGAAACAGTTCGCCGATGCTCACTTCTACTTATGGCTTTGATGTGGTCAAGCCGGAAACAGTAGACAGTTATGAATTGAACTATACCTGGGATATCACGGTTGGATTCTCCCTCGGAGTCAGCGTTTTTCACGATGAAATCGAAGATCAGTACGAGTTGGGCCAGCTGCCAGGCCAATGGGCTCAGGACACAACAGGTGCCGATGCGTTCAGCAGTATTGGTATGAATCAGTATCAGAATCTGGAAAAGAAAAGTAAAGCCGTTGGGAGTGAACTGATTGTCCGCTACCAGGTTCTACAGAATACCAGCACTAACATGAGTTACGGTTATATCGATACCAAGGAAACCACCCTGCAAACCCGGCCGGTGCACCAGGTCAGGATGGGTATCACCAGTTATTTCTTTAAAAATCGACTATCTGTCGGTGGTAATTATCTCCTCAATACCAGCCTTCACGACAAGTCAGCCGAACAACCTGTACCTTATTCTGAAGATCAACACTTTGTTGATATTTTTGCAACCTACCGGATTACTGAACGTTGGTCGGGTAAATTCATTGTCGAAAACCTGTTGCAGACCGATGCGGACAGACTGCAATTTACAACCTCTGTGCCATTTACCAGTGTGCCAAACCAGCGACGGGTTTATTTTTCCATTACACGCTACTAGTAGTCCTATACAAAACGCACATTAAGCAAGCCACTCCCAATGCTTGTGATACCATCCGCCGTGAATTGACCGGTTTTTCCCTATGCGGCAACAAGTAATGGTTTTGTATACGGCAACGTCGGCTCTGGATACCCGTGTCGTGGCCTGGGCTTTTTATGACGGCACGGGTGAAACCAGACATATGTCCGGAGACTGTGATGAAGCACCCTATAGAACCGGGCTGGATGCATTGAAAGACGGCTGGCGTTTGATTCAGGCCAGCCCGCTTGTGAGTCATGTCACCGGTGACGAATTTAGAACCGATTACCTGAAGTATGAGTTTTTCTTCGAGAAGATGGTGAACGTCAGTGGCTGAATCAAATCTGCTCAGTTCCAGGCAGATGATGGAGTTTGCTTCGCGAGGATTCCTAAAACTGGACAGCGTTGTTCCTGACGCCATTAATCAACAGTTTCTCAGTGATATTGGTCATGTTGATGGGCTCGATGTTGCGCATCCACGAGATCATTACCGTGATGTGATGGCAACCAGTACCATCCCCGTGGTAAATGCCGGGGTGCCATTGTCGGATGCCTACCCTGCCGACAGCGCGTTGGGCAAACTACTGGGTTTACCGCTGGTTACCGGTGCGATACAAAGCCTGGTAGGCAGACGACCTTTGTTTGATCATCACTTTCTGCATATTGCCTTCCCTCCCGGGTTCAATGGAGGCACCGCACAAGTATCCCAGCATACCCACCAGGATTCTACAATTGACCCCCGCAGATCATTTGATGTGCAGCTGATGTATTACCCACACGAGGTCACGAAAGACATGGGGGGTACCCGTTACATTCCTGGCTCCCATTTAAGAATTGTTAGTGAAGCCAGCATTGGTCGTTACCAGAATATTCTTGGGCAGCAACACTTAACCTGCAATGCGGGTACGTTGCTGTTCATGCATATGGGTATCTGGCATGGCGGCGGGTCGAACCGGTCTGAAAATATGCGTTACATGTTCAAGGTTCGCATCTGCCCGACGGAACGCCAGGTAAGATTATGGGATGACTCCGACTTGCCGGAGGATCACAACAGGCAACGTCCGATATTCTGGACCGGTGTACAGGACCCGCAACACCTGCATTCAACCCTGACCACACCTGAACCCTGGTTCGAAGCTGATACCGCCAGACTCGAGTACCTTAATCGTATCCGGTTCTGGCGCTACCTGCTGGGCGACAACTCCTTTGATGCAGATTACTGGCTTACCCGGGTGGAGAACGAAATCAACTAAAGGAATGGCTGGCTGACGATGTCGACCGTCAGTAGCAGATCGCTCGTCCTGACAACGACCTGCTACATGACTAATTTTTACTCGGCAATTGAAGCTTGTACCTAGAAAGCAGCTGATGCCCTCAGATACCAGAACGCACCGTTGAAACCGAAAGGCGACGTGATGGCGTGCCTCACACCAAGAAAATCCAGCACCCCATTCTTCTCTTTGTCGGGGTACTCATCGAAAATATTATCGCCGCCTACAGTGACAGTGTAATGATCTGCGAATGTATAGCTGGCTTCAATCCCCACCAGTGTAACACTACCGTAGTCGGTCGCATCAGAAGCATCACCGGGACCAAAAAGACCACCCGTTGTAGACCAATCACCAAAACGGTTAATGCGCAGTAAGCCGTCGAAATTACCGAGGTTGTAATTGAGGCTCAACACGGTGTTATGTTCAGGCACCTGATTTTCCAGGTCGTATACCCTGTCCACACCGACTGAACCCGACTCGACATCAGAGACCTCGTGCTGGTTGTAGCTGTGACGGAAATCCACTCCAAGAGAACCACGACCAAGCTCGTAGGCAGACGTCAGCGCAAAATCAATACCAGTAATATTTGACGTGTAGCCGTTCACAAAAAAGTTCGCATTGCTACCCTGTAGCAGGTTTGCGTTAGGAAAACCTGCTGCAACCAGGTCGGCAACGGTTGCTGCGTCGATGGTGTTGGACAATAACGCAATCCTGTCGTCGATCTCGATGTCATAATAATCCAGGGTTATTGACGTTCTTTGTGTTGGTGACCAGACGAGACCCAGTGTAAAACTCAGTGACTCTTCCGGATCGAGAGGTTTTGATCCCAGGGTCAAAGACACGGGATGGTCAACCGGGTAGGTACCATTTGGAATTAAATTACCTGACGAATCGGAAGTTGTGGTGACGTTCAGGGTATTAACCTGGCCCGGAGTCGGCGCCCTGAAACCTGTGTTCGCTGTTGCCCGCACGGCAAAGTTGTCAGTAAAGGCATAACGACCGGAAATCTTCCAGTTTACCGTAGAGCCAAACTCGTCGTAATCTTCAAAACGTACTGCAATGGCACCGGAGAGCTGATCTGTAAGGTCCGTTTCCACATCCACATATAAGGCATAGCTAGCACTGTCAAAGCTGCCTGCTGACTCCAGGGACGAGCCCTGGAAACCGTCAGAGCCCACACCAAACTGTGCGAAAGTAGGACCGACCTCGATTGATGCCGCGTCACCTGCTCCGATTTTGTATGTTTCCTCGCGCCATTCAAAACCAAAGCCCAGGTTCATCGGCGAGCTGCTGGATGCCATGACAAAATCACCGTTGATGCTGTTTTCTTCCTGGGTCAGGGTGCCTGGACCAAAGGATGTTGGTGACAATCGGCCTAAACTTGGATTGATGCTGCCGTTTAATACGTAATCGACCTCATTTTCTGCGCTACGGGCTCGAATGTCCCAGGTAAAGCCTATTGATGACTCACCCCTGGCACCAAAGAGTATGGTGTAGTCAGAGATGTCAGCACCGAACAATGGGGATGTCAGCACCGAACAATGGGCTGTAACCACCCGGGAACAGCGTGTGGATCGGATTTAACAAGACGTATCCGCTGGGACTGGCTGGATCTGCGGTCAGGTAGTCTGCCGGGTCCAGTCCGGTCGTCATGATGCTGCTGACCAGTGCAGCGTCGGCATTGTCTGCAATACCATCACCATCGGCATCAGTCTTGAGGGTTGTGCGCGCGGGAATGGCAATATTACCGGTACCGGGCAGTACTGGCGTTCGATAGAAAAACCCGGAAAGAGTTTCATTATCCATATAGCTGGCATGACCGTAGAGTTCTACACTGTCTGAGATTTCAAATCCCAGGTTGGCAAACAGCTTCAGGGATTCAATGTCAGGATCTCCCCAGCGTTGTCCCAGTCCATTGTAAGGCACATCACCAGCGCCAACGATACCAGCGACTGAGGCGGCATCAGGTCTAGCCTTGGAGCGGGTGGTAATATCAGATGTTGCGTGTTCCGCCGTGACGTTAAGAAAACCTGAACTGCCAAGCGCAAAACCGGCGTTGGCACTCACGGTAACGCGTTCCCCGTCATCCTCGGTATATTCACCGTACTGGGCAGAAACATCGAATCCGTGATCCGCATCTTTGAGGATAAGGTTAATTACACCGGCAATCGCATCAGAGCCATACTGTGCTGAGGCGCCGTCTCTCAAAATCTCAACTCGCTGGATTGCAGCCGCAGGAAAGGTTGAAAAATCGATAGCCTGCGCACCCTGGCTGGTGGTCCCGAGCGGCGCTAACTGGAGATTGACCAATGCTGAACGATGTCGCCGTGTGCCATTGACCAAAACCAGAGTCTGGTCCGGTGACAGGTTACGCATTCTAGTCTGATCAGATCTCCACCGTCCCAGTTAGAGCGATGGACAGGATTCAACGATGATTGTCAGAATTATTGTCTGTCACAGCCACGGAAGAATTGGCTTGCTGCCTGATATATATGTATTTAGCCCATTGAAATGAAAAGTGAAAATCAGTTGGAAATATTCAGTGTTGTGAGGCGGTCGAGCGGCTTGTATGAGCCTTGTAAACTATCGTTCCATCGACGCCAGCAGGGCTAGTTCTTTATTGATAGTCGCTTCATCCAGGCGCGCTGACAACAACTTTGCCAGGGGAACGAGCTGCTCTTTCTCGAGGTGCCCCATATCAAAACCAATGCAACCAGGGTCCATACGTATAAGGTTGGCATGAAATTGCAGCGGGTTGTCGGGTTCCAGGCACAGGTAGAAGTAGAACGGATGTGAGTAATCCGCCTCGATTTCGTCTGGCTCCGTGACCGCAAGACCGGTTAAGGAGAGATCGATGAGTTCCAGTTTCCATACAGAGTCTCCCTGGCGAACCTCCACCGGTGCCTTGATTGCGAGTCGGGTGAATGCCCGGCGCTCGTGCGCGACAATAAAATCTTCACCCATGTCAGCTCCGATGCTCCATTTTGAAAAGGGGGATATTATTTCAGTATTTCAGGTAAGAAGCCAAGCCGTGTTTTGGGGAATCTTCGACTAAGTGAATTTTCCCCGTTCACAGGGGGTTTAATTTCAAACAACCGACCCAATATAGACGGCAGAGAAATTTATCGAATAATCCTACAGGAATCAATATGTTTAAACTTATAGCGCTGGCAATGCACTTCAGCCCACATACACAGGGACCGCTGGATCCCACCGTTATCGAAATGCTGAGACGCGAGCTAAACCCCCAGACACGAACAACTGACGAGATCGATGAATCTCAACCTGTCATAGATGAGCCCAGGGTTCAGGAAGCTGCCTGACGCGAGTTCGGAACGGTGATCCAGGCAGGCTGCTAAAGACCCTGCGCCCGAATGAACCCTGGTCGCAGCATCAACCTCGCCAGATACTGTTTGCAGTTATCCTTGTAACGTTCATCAAGCCCCAGGGACCTGCCCAGAAAAAGCGCGTACCCGACCGCTATATCTGCGATGGTGAATCGATCTCCGCAAAGATACTCTTTACCTTCCAGTGTTTGCTCCACTGCCCTCAGGCGTGACAGGTACCATTTTGCGTAGTCTTCAGCGACCTGGGGAATTCGGCGCTCTTCCGGTTCCAGTTTGGTGTAACGTAACACCAGTGTTTGTGGGAATGTTAACGTAGCATCGCTGCGATGCAGCCAGTTTAGGTATTCAGGGTACTCCGGCTCATCTATGGTCATGCCAATTTCATGGGGCCCATATTTCTCAACCAGGTACTGGCAGATGCCAGCGGACTCAGTCAGAGTCGAATTACCATCCACGAATGTGGGCACGGTGCCCATCGGATTCAGGTCAAGGTAACCCTTGACTGTGAATCGGGGCGGAAACTCCATGTTCACCAGTTCATACTCGAGCCCCATCTCTTCAAGTGCCCACAAGGGGCGCAGTGAGCGCGCATCTTTACAATGATAAAGTTTCATACTGTTCCTTCATAATTACTTTTTCCTCACCGCGCAGGCTGCTAGTCCAGCAGTAATGATGCCAGGTGTTGTCGGTGATATTTTTCATCACCATACTGGTACTGACTCCATAGGGCTCGGCGCAGGTAGAGCTGCGCGTCACACTCGAACGTAAACCCAAAGCCACCATGGAACTGAATTGCCCGGTCACCGGCGAAAGCAAAGTGCTCGCTGGCTGCGGCTTTCGCCATTTTGAGCGAAATTTCCAGTTCCTTGCCATCACCTTCGTCATAAACGGTTGCCGCATGATAAACATGGGATCGGGTCGCTTCCAACCCCAGTAATATATCCACCGCTGGATGTTTAAGCGCCTGATAGCTGCCTATCAATCGATCAAATTGTTTACGGGTGTTGAGGTATTCAAGAATCGTATTCAGGACACCGGCAATCCCCCCTGCCATCTCGGCAGACAAAATAAGCAAGGCAGCGTTTTCGATCTCGCCAAAACACTGATGGGCGAACATTGCTGAAACGGGAACAGTAATTCCATCCAGGCTGACTTCATAACAACGGCGTGTTTCGTCAATGACCACTTCACGCACAATCTGGTTTTCAGGAATCATGCCGGATTCAATACAGACGAGCACCGCATTGCCGTCAAGGGAGACCGAGGCAATGATCAGGTCAGCAACCGTCGCGTCCATGACAAAGGTTTTTTTACCGCTCAATGTTACCTGGTCACCGTCTTGGGTTGCTGTGGCAGTAAGATTCCGCAGATCCCAGTCACCGCTCTCTTCCTGCAGTGCCAAGGTTACAATCGTGCCAGCCGCTATTCTGGGTAACCAGGTACTCTTCTGCGCTTCAGTACCACCGTGCACCAGTGCCTGGCCAGCCAGGGTCGATGCAAAAAAAGGTGAACCCATTAATTGTCTACCCATACACTCGACTATCGGAACAACATCAGCCATACCCAGACCAATACCGCCGTGGGATTCTGGAATGGCCACGCCTAACCAGCCTAAATCAACCATGGCTCGCCACTGGTCAGTATCAAAGCCATTCGCGACATCCAACTGGGCCCGAACTTTACTGATCGGCGATTGAGTCCTGCAAAAATCCATTGCCGTATCCAGTAACATGATTTGTTCTTCACTAAATTCTATCGTTTTTGTCATCGCTCTTTACCAACTTCTCTTATGGCTTCTTTTTCCGAAAGAATGCCCCTTAACTCTTCGGCAGACCGAGCACCCGCTCACCTACAATATTTTTCTGGATCTGGCTCGTGCCTCCGCCAATCGTGGCGGAGAAAGAATTAAAATAGGATCTTTGCCATTTACCACCATCCACAGCATTAGGACTGACAAAACGACCTCCGTTTGCCCCCTGCATTGACAGGGCAAATTGCGTGAAACGTCTCTTAAGTTCGGTACCACGTAGCTTACCTGACATGGCAATTGCGGTGGGACGTTCTGATACCAACGCAGGTATTCTCGCCCTGACATTCATCATGCGGTTACCTTGATCTTCTATTAACAGCTTGACCAGTTCATCCCTGATCATAGGGTCCCGGATCGCCGGTTTGCCATTTCTCCTGGCACGACGTGAGAGTTCCACGACGTCACCCATGTTTAAATCCATAAAGGACATGCCGCCAGCCTGGCCACCTGTAGCGCCCCGTTCAAACATTAATGTAGTCATAGCGACTTGCCAGCCTTCGCCTTCCTTGCCCATCAGGCAGTCAGCGGGAATACGCGCATCAACAAAGTGAGTCTGGCAGAAACCGTATTCACTCGTTAGTTTCTTGATCGGCTGGGGATCAATACCATCCACGTGCATCGGAGACAGGAAAAAACTCAGACCGGCATATTTGTTGTCATCACCGGTTGAAGTACGTGCCAGAAGGATCATGTATTTGGCGTAACTACCCAGGCTGGTCCAAATTTTGGAACCGTTAACAACGTATTCATCACCATCCCGAACCGCCCGGCACTGGGCGTTACCCAGATCTGAACCATGATCGGGTTCAGAAAACCCCTGACACCAGATGTCTTCGGCAGAAAGAATCCCTTTAATGTATTTTCTCTTCTCTTCTTCGGTGCCACTATGCAATATTAAGGGCCCAGCCCAGTTTAAGCCGATGGTGTTGGGAACAAAGGGCACACGCTGCCTGGCCATCTCAGCCGTGGCAATATCCTGGTAGATCTGGGGCATACCACCCCCGCCATATTCCTTTGGCCATGCCATCCCCAGATAACCAGCTTCGTAGATTTTTTGCTGCCAATTCCGCAAGAATTCGAACTGCTGATCGGTGCCCACTTCCATAAAGGACTCAGGTAACAAAAAATCAGGCTGTGCCGGTACATTCGTTTTTAACCAATGGGAAACTTCCTCCCTGAAAGTCTCCAGGTCCTTAGGATTTTCTGAATTGCTGTTCGTCATGCTTTTTCCTGTATGCCTTTTGCCAACACCGTCGGTACCTCAATTATTTTTGCCCGCAGATACTCCCCCATGGTCTTGGCTTGGCCATCAATCCTGACCGAAGAAGAAACACCTTCCCCGAGGATGCCGTGGATGTAAAAATTGAGTGCGTCCAGGTTTGGCAGATCATAACGGTCAATCTCAAACTCCGCCGTATCTGCCAATAACGCCTTGAACTTATCGACTGTCAGAAACTGATGCAGAAAACCGTAGGATGCAGCATCCTTTGCCCAGACACCTAAATTCGCACAGCCGCCCTTGTCGCCAGAGCGTGTACCGAAGAGCCTGCCAAATGGTATTTTCACAGTCTCGCCACGTGGCACATCAGGAATTTTTACCGGTGTTTGCTGATAATAAATCGGCTCCAAACCTAACTGGCTCGTTGGCGCAACCGCTGTCTCCTTGCCACCCAGATAAACCTTTTCTGTGATGAACCTGCTATCTACCAGGGCCGGCCAGTAGGAGATAAATGAGCCACCACCACCAGGGCCCCCTTTGGATGAAAAGCCGGGATAATTTGCCAGTGCCAGTTCGATCATCTTGGCTGAAAACAAACGTCCAACCAGCGCCTGGTTGTGAGACTTGACATTAATTCGCAGTGTCGCATAAGCCTCCTCGTTAGTTTTTGGGTCTTGCTTGTCACTACGAACCAACTGGATATCGACTGCATCAAACTGCTCTCGTCCGCCGACAGACCGGAACAGCGTGTCTGTGAACAGTTCGGCCTTTTCTTCAATATCAAGGCCCGTCAGAATCACATCCATGCCGTTGCGATAACCGCCCACGGTATTGATACAGACTTTATGGGTATCCGGTGGAGAGGAACCGCGACAACCGCTGACGTAGACCCTGTCATCTCCGCTTTGCTCGATGGCTAGCGTATCGAAATGGCCGATAACATCCGGGTTCAGATAAGCCGGTGATGATATCTCGTACAGAAGCTGTGCTTTTACCGTGCCAACAGAGACCAATCCTCCTGTGTTCGGATGTTTTGTAATCGTAAAACTGCCATCCTGTTCGATCTCGGCAATGGGGTATCCCATATTGTGAAAGCTTGGGACCTCCTGAAAGAACGAATAGTTGCCGCCGGTCGCCTGGGCGCCACACTCAATAATATGACCGGCTGCCAAAGCACCCGCGAGTGCATCATAGTCTGAGCGTTGCCAGTTAAATTTCCAGGCTGCAGGACCAATGACCACGGCTGCATCAGTTACTCTGGGGCAGACCACGATATCTGCACCCTGGTCCAGGGCTTCCTTGATTCCCCAGGCCCCCAGATAGGCGTTGGCGGTAACAGTTGGATTCTCTGTATCTTGCAGAGGAACGCCGGTATCCATATTGGTAAAGGTTTCGCCCTCACCTTGTAGTTCGTCGATTCTCGGCAATAAATCATCGCCATCGATATAAGCAACCCTGGCATCGACGCCCATTTCTGCGGCTATTTCCTTAATCGCGCTGGCCATACCCGATGGATTCAAGCCCCCCGCATTGGTGACAATCTTGATGTTCTTTTCCATACAATCGACCAGAACCTCCTTCACCTGCTTAAGGAATGTCCCGACATAGCCACCGGTTTTACGCTGTTGTTTCTGGTTGTACAAAATCGTCATGGTCAATTCGGCGAGATAGTCACCGGTTAACACATCAATGGGGCCCCCATCGACCATGCTTTTTGCGGCGGACAACTTATCTCCATAAAATCCGCTACAGTTCGCGATCTTAATTACCTCGGACATATTTCTCTCCGTTAACTATTGTTACTGTCGATTGCCAGTTTTGCTTCAATATGCCTTTATACAAATCGTTGCCATTTTAACACTGTCTTGAAGGCGCAGCGTTGAGGTATATCAAAGCCTGGTCACAGTTGCGCAGACTATCACAACAGCTGCAGGCTGAACGGATTCCGTTTTGTTTGTCGCGTCAAAATGCTAGATTGCAGTATCGAGAATTTGAATACGATGGCTGACAATGAATCGCTTTTATCAAGATACCAGGAGTAACCTTGGAACTACTGAACGAGATTGCTGATACAGCGCTAACGTCTGGTGACGCCACTGCCCTCCCGGAACCACTGGTTACAAAACTAAAACAGGAAAACTACTTTACCCGGCTGTTGCCCGAAGCCCTGAGTGGTCAACAAATGGACTATCCCGGGTATATTCGTTTTGTACAGTCAGTTGCCAGAGCTGATGGTCAGTCTGGCCCGGCTTGTTCCTGAGGACACAGCAAAAGAGATCTGGCACTCCCCGGGTGTGACACTTGCCAATGGACCACCGGTGAAAAGTGAGTCCCAAAAAACCAAAGATGGTTACCTCCTCACGGGGACATGGACATTCAGCAGTGGCATCAACCATGCCGACTGGCTGTTGGGAATGGCGCCAGTCAAGGAAGACGGCAAGACCCGGGCTTTTTTCTGGTACCTGTTTCCCAAACATTTAGCCGTGATTGAAAACAACTGGGATGTCAGCGGGCTAAGAGCCACCGGGAGTTACCAATTCTCCGTTGAGAGTCTCCCGATTCTACAAAGCCATGCGATTGCCATAGAAGTTCGCCCACAAGATCCACCCCTTTACCAGATTCCAATGAACCTGTTGTTCGCTGGTGGATTCGCCGCCGTGGCCCTGGGGGTTTCCCGTGCGGCACTCGACTTTACGGAAGAACGCCTGCGGAAGAAGATCAAACGCTTTGACAAACAGGCAATGAATCAGGATTGGATAACGCAAGACCAGGTGGCGAAAGCGGAAGCGCTTTGGCAAAGTGCCGAGGCATACCTGCACAATACCGTCGATAAGGTCTGGGGGTCAGTGAGTGAATTGGGACATTGCAAATTTGACGATAAGGTTGCCTTGAGACTGGCGGCAACACACGTCATTCGTCAGGCGAAAGAAGTCACTGACATCACTTATGATCTGTGTAGCACCGACAGCATCTTTAAAGGCCAGGATATTCAAAAACGATTCCAGGACATGCACGTCATTTCCCAGCATCTGCAAGCCCGGCCGGAAATCTACAGCCTCGTCGGGAAGCATTACCTGGGTCTGGACGCGGATTCACACCTTATCAGTTAGTGATCCTGTGCACGGTCACTGACAATTTCTGATGCTCATTCTCCGGAAAAAAATCGCCGGGGATTATCCACAAAAAGAGATCTGACGGTCGCTTCGTCAATACCCATTTCCAACAGTTCCGGGATGACCTGGCGCTTAATGTACAGGTACTGATCTTCATTGTGGCGGGCGAACTCATGCTCCATGGGCATGGTGCCGTCCGGGTTCTCCTTCAGAACCGCGAGGCAAATACAATCATGGGACGGGCAGAGTCGATCAGCGAACCCGGCATCAATCAGGTTTTTTAGTGTCACTGTTCGCATATGAGGACTGACGTAGCGGCCCGGATACCGGTCCAGGCCAAGATAGCAGCCCTGATCCAGTATCCACTTCAGGTATTCGATATCTGTGGTGTCATTGGAGTGATCGATCTTTACCCGAGTCAGGTCAACACCTTCCTCCTTGAATATTTTTATCTGTTGACGCGCAACATGGCCTGTCGGGTACGAGTGAACCATGATAGGCAAGCCGGTTGCATTATGTGCACGGGCAACACCTCTGGCCATGACTTCAAGTTGTTCGGTGACCCCTTCAAAGTCTGCCGCGCATTTTAATAGTCCTGCTTTAATATCAGTACCACGAAACCCCTCCTCAACATCCTTGATAAATTCCCGCGCCATCTGGTTAGCTGAGACACCATGAATAAATCGGGGTACGTCCAGCCACCAGCCGGTCACGTTAATGATATTGACGCCTGATTCCCGGGACGCTTTAACCAGCAACTCGGTATTACGACCCAGGTCAAATGTCGTGGCATCTACAATGGTGTCGATGCCTTCAGCCTTCGCATTCTTGAGGGTTTGAATCGCTCTTTCTTCCCGCTCCTGGCCGAGCAAATCCGGATAGCTCTCATACAGGCCACTGGCACTGACCATGACATGCTCGTGCATCAGGGTGAATCCTAACTCGTCTGTTTCTATTGGACCCAGTACGGTATTGACGTTAGACATATGAGACCTCGATGATTGGTTGGCTGATTAGTCCTAGTTCGGTTTTTCCGGCAAGGCAAAAGCAATTATGTGGTCTCCTGGCGGACTACCTCCGGACCAGTGCCCACCCGCTGCAACAACGACAAACTGCCTGCCCGATGCACTCACCTGATATGACAGTGGTTGTGCGTTCGCCGCAGTCGGTAGCTCAGCTTTCCACAATCCCTCACCCGACTTCAGGTCAAAAGCCCTGAACGCGTGGTCATTGGATATTCCGGAGAATACCAGACCTGTTGCTGTCATCATGGGGGCAGCAAACCCTGGCAGGCCATTTATCCACCAAAAAGGAAAAGGCGCCATATGACGCGTGGTACCCATGGGCACACTCCAGAGTAATTTGCCCGCCTGCAGATCAATTGCATCAAGTGTTCCCCAGGGAGGCTCAGTACAAGGTACACCCAGCGGCGACATCAGGAATCCGGTCTCAACACAATAAGGCGTTCCCTGCTGCAACTGCCCAAACTGACCGCATTCTTCACGGGGTATCAGACGCGTCTGCCCGGGAACCCGATTGGTGTACACCACCATAATCCGTGAAGTCGGGTTTATGGCTGGTGAGCCCCAATTATTACCCCCGCCATTACTCGGATAATTGACGGAACCTCTCAGGGATGGCGGTGTGTACCAGCCTTCATTTTGCCACTCGCTGATTTTGTCGGCGCACTTATTTTTATCCCAGATGACCATGCCCCAGGCATCTTCTTTGGTTAGCGGCGGGTTAATAAGATGCGGTATATGCGTCGGAAATGGCTGCGTCGGCGCAAGTGGTTCATCGGCTACCCCCGTTTGTGGCACTGCCCTTTCTTCAACCGGCCAGAGCGGTTGTCCGGTATCACGATGCAAGGCAAAGGTCATACCCATCTTGGTAACCTGTACAATTGCCGGAACCGTTTTGCCATTAACGTCCATGTCTACCAGTGTTGGCTGTGCCGGTGTGTCATAGTCCCAGACATCGTGATGCACCATCTGGTAGTGCCACGCGACTTCCCCGGTATCGCCGTGAAGTGCGACGACCGAGCTCGAGTAGTAATCGAGGTCACCCCGGTGTCCGCCATAGTAGTCTGGTGAGGTGTTGCCTGTCGGTACATAGACCATATCTCTTTCAGCGTCTACGCTGATGATCGACCAGACATTGGTAGTGCCGCTTAAGTAGGTTTCATCGGCGTTACGTTCTTCGCCGCCTGGCTTTACCGGATTCCACGCCCAGAGAAACTCTCCTGTTCTGATATCGTAGGATCTGACAACGCCACTTGGCACCCCTACCCTGGTATTGTCCAGTACCATCGCACCTGTGATCACCCTGTCTCCCAGGATCGCCGGTGGTGAGGTAATCGAGTACTCCCTCGGCGCGTGCTCGGACAATCCATGGCTCACATCAACTTCACCACCCTCACCAAAGCCCGTGCATCGCTTGCCGGTTTCTGCATCCAATGCAATCAGTCTGGCATCGAGGGTGCCGACCAGGATTCGATGTTCACAGAAGCCTTTCTCACCTGATTTCCAACTACTGACACCGCGACAGTTCGGCAGAATATCTGCGTAACGATCTACTTCGGGATCAAAAGCCCAGAGTTCTTCACCGGTTTCAGCATTAAGACCAAATACCTTATTGAAGGGCGAGCAGTAGTACATTCGATCGTCTACCACAATAGGCGTGACTTGCAGAGAACTCTGGGTAATGAATCTTTCTTCCGAAATTTCTGCCTGACGAATGTCCCCAGACCTGTGCTCCCAGGCGATTTCGAGATGAGCGACGTTCTGCGGCGTAATCTGGTCAGCCCGGGAAAAGTGAGTTCCCCCTGGTGTCGCCCCATAGGCAGGCCAGTCTGTCACGGTACCAGATGGGATCTCCCCAATGGGTTTTTTTGAACAGCCCGCTATCGTCAAAACAAGAACAAAGAACGGAACCAATAACATACTAACCAGTCGCGACATACTTAACTCCACAAATTCTGCAACCAAACTAACAAATCCATGGTGTCACTGTCGATTTAATCTACCGCAAGACCTGGCTTTTTTGAATTCTCCCGGCTAAGGGTCCTCAGCCGCTGTCATTAACGAGGCATTCCCACCCGCCGCCGTTGTATCGACTGTGACGGTCTTTTCGACGCACAATCGCAACAACATTGACTCGCTATCAGCATCGCCATCCTGCCATAACAAAAGTGGAATGATGGCACCCTGCCGATCTGCAAGAACTTTCTGCACCGGCTTAATCATATGGGAAAATGAACCGACAATCACACCATTCAAATCAGGATCATTCAGGATGCTCGTTAGCGACTCCATGGTTGCCACCGTAACCAGCTCATCGGCCAACACCTTCTTGCTGAACAAACCGACAATCGAATCCAGCTTCAACCCATTCTGCAATATAAGTACGGCGCCATTACCAGCTAACAAGAGCGCGAGAACCTGATGAATTAGTGTTCCCCGGCTGGTGTCACTGTCAACCAGCACGGCAATCAAACCGCGACCTTCCAGCAGTAACTGATTACTCTCGCCTGTTCTTCAGGTATTTATCCGCCCGGGAAAATAGTTCGTCGATGCTTTTCGGCAGTAGATCAATATCGTCCGGCAGGTCTGAGGCAATTTCCCGCAGCGTGGCTACCCTCTCGCTGAAGGCAGTGTTGAACCAGGTTCTCTGTGCAATGCTGGTTCTAACCAGCGACCGGTATGCTTGCGCGGTCTGGCTACCGGCAGTGTTTCCGGGGATGCTTCCGACATCCCCTGCACCGACCCTGGCTTGTCTGTCTGCCATGGGCTGATCGTTAATCAGCGGGTTCACCAGTCGCGGCAGGTAATGGGGCCCACCTGCCTTCGGTCCTGTGCCGGACAAGCCCTGACCACCAAACGGCTGCACCCCTACGACTGCGCCAATCATGTTTCGATTGACGTAGACATTGCCAACCCTGGCGCGACGGGCAATTTTCGAAGTCGTAGTCTGGATTCGACTGTGTACCCCCAGGGTCAGACCATAACCAATGCCGTTCACCTGATCGATTACACTATCCAGCTCGTCCGCGGCATACCTGATGATATGGACAACGGGGCCAAACACCTCTTCTTTCAATATTGAAAGATCGCTAATTTCATACAGACAGGGCGCGAAGAAATGCCCGGCACCGGGGTTTTCCGGTAACACACATTCACACAACAGGGTTGCTCGATCCGTACAGTCAGCAAGGTATCTGCGATGATTCAGCAACCTGTTGAATGCATTGGTATCAATCACCGGGCCAATATCAGTACTGAGTACACCGGGATCACCCATGCTTAACTCTGTCATGGCACCCACCAGCATGTTGATTATTTTATCTGCAATATCCGCTTGCAAAAACAGCACACGCAGGGCCGAACATCGTTGCCCGGCACTCATGAAGCCTGATATCACAACATCATCGATGACCTGCTCTGGCAGTGCCGTAGAATCAACAATCATGGCATTCTGACCGCCTGTTTCGGCGACCAGGGGAATATCCACCTCGTCTCTCGCTGCCAGGGCTCGATTCAGCCAGTGCCCAATCCGGGTTGATCCAGTAAACAGAACCCCCTTAATGCGACTGTCCGGGACCAGTTTTTCCCCCGCAGGTTTACCGGGCGAAATAACAAGTTGAATAACATCTTGAGGAAAACCGCATTGAACCATCAACCCGATCACATGTAATGCAATCAGGCTGGTTTGCTCTGCTGGTTTGGCAATAACGGCATTGCCGGTGACCAGGGCGGATGTCACCTGACCAAGGAAGATCGCCAGAGGAAAATTCCATGGGCTGATACAGAGCCATACTCCGCGCGGGATCACCGGGCCAAGCTTCTCGGCCTCATCTGCGTAGTACCGGCAGAAGTCCACTGCTTCGCGCACTTCTGAAATACTGTCCGCAATGGTCTTGCCAGCTTCCTTGACGCATAGACCAATCAGTGTCGCCCGATCTGCTTCGAGTGCATCTGCTAAATTCTTGAGCAACCGCGCCCGCGACTCAACGGGCTTTTCAGACCAGGAAACCAGCGCATTGGATACCAGTGCCAATTTTCTATCCATCGAATCCGGGGTATCGTATTCAACATAACCGACAACTTCATCACTGCGGGCTGGGTTGTATACGGGCACCTGTCCAGTTTTACTACCCGCAGCTTCGGGGGCTGGTAATGTTGGCCGGGACCTGTCCCACCAGCTGTCAATGGCGCCCAACAGAGTCCTGGTCGCACCGGAATCGCTCAGATCCAGGCCGCGGGAATTGAGCCGTCGAGACAAATCATCAGTATCGTAAAGATCACGGGGCAACGGAATCCGCGGGTTATGCTTGTGGGCCAGGCTTGAAACAATGTCATGGGGGTTCTCCAGCAGTTGTTCGATGGGAACAGAATCGTCGAGAATATTGTTAACAAAAGAAGAGTTCGCGCCATTTTCCAATAGTCGACGAACCAGGTAAGCGAGCAGGTCTGCGTGTTCACCCACCGGTGCATAGATTCGACAGTTCACATTCTTGGCGGGCATGATCTTGTCGTACAGGCTTTCTCCCATGCCGTGTAAGCGTTGAAACTCATATCCCGTTCCGTTGGTCCCTGAACTCAGGTGATCCAACTCAAGGATCATGGCAACGGTGTAAGCATTGTGGGTGGCAAACTGAGGATAGATAGTGTCACGGCTTTGTAAGAGCAGCTTTACGCAAGCCTGGTAACAAAGATCTGTCGATGATTTGCGAGTAAATACCGGGTAATCATCGAGTCCATCGGTTTGACTCCACTTGATTTCAGAATCCCAGTACGCGCCCTTAACCAGACGCACCATCATTTTTCGCCCGACATTTTCTCCAATCTGCCTGCACCACTCAATAACATGGGGCGCACATTTCAGGTAGCCCTGTATCGCGATCCCAAATCCCTCCCAGCCATCGAGATCGCTGTCGGAGAAGACGGCCTCAATCACGTCCAGTGAAAGATCCAGGCGATCAGCTTCTTCTGCATCGACGGTAATGCCAATATCCTGCTGTTTAGCCGCCAGTACAAGGGTTTTTAACCTGGGTACCAGCTCATCCATCACCCGCTGGTGCTGTGAGATTGTGTAACGTGGATGGATCGCCGATAGTTTCACCGATAGCCCGGAGTTTTCAATCGGACCAGAGCCCGGGGCTGACCGGCCTATGTTTTCAATAGCGTCCAGATAGGAATGAAAATATCGATCAGCGTCCGTCATCGAGCGCGCACCTTCACCCAGCATATCGTAGGAGTACCGATAGCCCTGCTGTTCCAGCTCCTGAGCCCGTTCGATAGCAGCCCCGATGGTCTTACCCATGACGAACTGGGTGCCCATGATCTGCATGGCATAACGAACAGATGCCCGAATCACCGGTTCACCCAGCCGTGCTGTCGTTTGCTTCAACAGGCTAAATTGGACATTTGTTTCAACCTCGTCACCAAAGTTGACTATCTTGCCAGTGAGCAGCAGTCCCCAGGCTGAGGCGTTGACGAACAATGAATCACTTTGGCCCAGGTGAGACGACCAATCTGCGCCGCTCAACTTGTCCCTGATCAATCGGTCTGCGGTCAGTGGGTCCGGCACCCGTAACAATGCCTCGGCCAGGCACATCAGAACCACTCCCTCGGCTGTGGACAAAGAGAACTCTTTTAGCAGGGCATCGACACCCCCTTTTCCTTTCTGACTGGCTCGAATCGAAGTGACCAGGTCATGGGCTCGCCGCCGGGTTCTCTCATAGCAACCCGGCGGGAGCTCCGCTTGCGGCATCAGTTCATTGATAACCAGAGATTCATCGCGACGATGGTAACGCCGGATCGTCTCCCTGATGTTTTTATAGCTGCGCGTTGAAATCGTTTGCATAGCATCCATTCGAATGACGCACGACCCCTGCTTGCTAGGCCACTAGATCATGCACCGGCTTTCCAGTTCCAGCGAGCCGCTTCGGGTCCATATTCCGACACGAGTTGGTGAGGCGTATTCAAACCATCAAATATCATTCGGGTAGCTTCTGGAACTGTGATGCCATCCGGTAAATAGATCGGGGGCTGATAGTTGGCAGCTGCGGGGCCGGGGGAAATCTCCCGGGACCCTTTCGGTCTGAGTTTATTGAGCCCGGTGAGGTAACACGGCACTATCGGCACTTTTTTCTCAATCGCCAACAGTGCGACACCGTGTTTGAATCGGCTCATTTTCCGCGATGTGGAGCGAGTACCCTCAGGGAATATCGCCAGGTTTGAACCATGATCCAGAAGCCATTTGGAGTAATCCAGGGTTGCTGAGCCGCCACCTCGTCGAATGGGAAAGCTACCGCCAATCAACGAGTTGTACCAGGGTTGCAAGACGATCTCTTTGCGACCGCCACCCCCTTTTAAGAACCAACGATCAGCGGCAGCGCCAAAGTAGATATTCCACTTTATGCGTTGCGGTAAACCATGGAACAACGCCAGTGCATCGAAGTGGCTGGTATGGTTACCCACCACGATACAAGGGCCGTTTATCCCCTCGAAGTTTTCTTTACCCGTTGCGGTAAACGGCTTGCAATAGCGCCACATCCATCGTGAATATTGATACCAGCGGAAGCAAAGACGAGCAGACTTGGCCCACCATTTTATCTGCCATTTGTGGGGACCCTCGGTTCGGATCTCCATGCTGATCATTCGTTGGAACAGGGACAGATCGAAGCCCGGCAGCAACACCGTATCTGGAGAATTCGTTAAGACCTGGTGCAGAACAGCTTGCTGGGCTCTGAAATTATCGGAGACCTCAAAGATCGTACAGTGATCAAACTTACCCAGCAGGTGGTAGTCTCCGAGGATGTTGGCTTCAAACTCTTCCAGTGTTTGCCTGATGCCATACAATGTCTCAGGCTGATCCAGCACCTGACGCATGCTTTTGCCGCTAAGGCGGGACAGCAGCACATAGACCGGCATGTTTTATTCTCCGCCGGGTGCGTTACCCGCGAGCATATCGACAAAATCATCGACCCCGATGGCAGGCAGAGTCGTAATTTGGATCGTGCCGCGGGAGCCAAGCTCGACGGCAAGCCTGGCCATGACTTCGTTGGTGGGTGCCTCAATGATATTAACGAAATCATAGCCACCCATCACTGCAAACTGCGCTGTGACTCTCGCTCCCATCGATTCGACCTCTTTATTAACTTCTTTGAGTCGCTCTGGTCTCTCCTTCAGGGTCTTTCGCCCATCATCGGTCAATGTGCTTAACATGATATACGTGGCCATACTGGTACCCCTTATTGTTAATAGCCAGTGTTGGTCAGCCATGACCAACACTGGGATCTACGATGAATCATACAAAGTGTTTAGCTTTCAAGGACATATCTTCCCGGTGCGACACTCAAGGCCGGGTGGTTTTCGGACCCGGGTTCCTTCATGGCGTCGACCTCGTTACCGGAACGGGTCTTGAGCCAATCTATCCAATGCAGGCGCCATGACGATGGCACTTCTTTGGCGAGGGTAACCCAATCTTCAACATCTTCCGGCAGTTCATCGGCGATCCAGTACTTCATATGTTTATTGTTCGGGCGATTACTAATTGTCTGGGTGTGGTTCTGGTTGGTTAATATGAATTTCACGTTGCCGCCAAACAATGAGGTTGTTCGATAACAGCCACGCCAGGGGGTAATGTGATCGGTACTGCCGGCCATAATGTATACATCGTGGATAATCTTCGATAAATCAATCCGGTGACCAGCGATCATCATCTCTCTTTTGGCCAGTTTGTTCCCCCAGGCAAGGTCCAGGTAGTCACATTGCAGACCCGCAGATACCCTGGTGTAATCCATTGACCAGAACAGCAGGGGGTGTATGGGCGGATTCTTGCCGAGTAAATAGTTGTCCCGGTAGAAGGCCATCACACTCTCTTCCGGGGTTAGCCAGGCGAACATTTCGAACACATCCTTTTCACTGAATATACCCGCCGCCTGTACTTTCGCTTTTTGCATTTCGATCGAGCGTTCTGAAACGAACAAGCCAAAATCACTGTCCTCGGTGTGATTGTCAAGAATGTTGACGAACAATGAATGGCAATTGATGTAGTCGTTACCCCTGGCATTCAATAAACCAGCAGCCGTAGCCGTGGTAATACCTCCCGCGCAGAGGCCCATGAGATTTATCTTCTCATGGCCGGATATTTCCTGAAGCACCTCAATCGCCTGGATAACACCCTCGGCATAGGTTTGCAGTGACCAGTCCCGCTGTTCAGTGGTAGGGTTTCGCCAGCTGACGGCAAATACCTGTATGCCTTCCGCCAACATCTCCTGGAATAAACTACGGTCCGGTGTGAGATCACCCAGATAGAATCGATTGACCTGACTGAAGACATAAAGGAAGGGGCGCTCATGAACCTTCTCGGTAGTGGGCTCATATTGAATCAGTTCAAGCAGTTCGTTTCGGAAAATTACCGAACCTTCACTCGCGGCAACGTCCTTGCCGATCACGAAGCTATTTCTATCGGCCACGGCCGGATAGCCATAATTGTGACGGACATCATCCAGGTAATTTCTCAAACCATTGACCAGACTCTCTCCCTGGCTCTCGAACAGGGATTTGAGTGCCGTTGGATTGCTATACAGGTTATTAACGGGAGCTAGCAGGTCCTTCAGGATTCCCAGCAGAAAGCGCGCTCGCTTTTCATTCATCTCTTCCAGTTCACTGCCGTCCAACCACTTATCGAGGGCATTGCCCATTGCCAGGTGATACTGCCCCAGACGCTTGTAAAATGGATTCTCATGCCAGGCTGGATCTGAAAACCGTTTATCAGCAGAAGGGTCAAGCGTGCTGAACCCTAGCGTGATAGACGCCGCTTCAGTCATGAAATACCGCCAGACCTCAGTGAGAATCCTGGGATGCCGGGTAAGCTGATCGAGCAAGTCCTGCAGAGCCGCGAGGATTTCTTCGCGGTCCACACCAAGCGCCAGATTTAAGGCGACGCCTTGGGACTGGCAATCGCTGCGTTCATCAACTGCCTCTACCACACGCACTCCTTCGCCAAAATTTTTAGACTATGAATCCCTTGTACAGGAATCAATTGCAACTGGCAAATAGCTTTGGCGGCGAGAGGTTTTACAACCCAGGCTTATAGATGATCCGTATCATTGAATGAAGTAAGCGCCACGGAATCACCCCAAACCAACTGACTCACGCCGGTATTGGACATGTGAAAATCAAAAAACGGAAATGGTGATCCCTTGAGTAATTCTGACAGGGCAATTGCCATCGCTGCGCCGTGACTCACCAACGCGACCTTTTCACCCACATGCCGGTGACGTATGTCATCAAAAGCCGAAATCATTCGATCGCGGACACGATTGACAGACTCGCCTCCCGGCGGTGCGAAGTCCTGATTACGAGCAATTGAATCAAAAAAGTCATGATCCTTGAGCAGGGAGTCGTAGGACGTATCCTCCAATTCACCTATACCATATTCACGGAGGCCCTCGTGGCCTTCCGGTGTGGTGCCAAGGGCATCTGCCAGTGCCATCGCAGTCTTCATAGTTCTCTTTAAAGGGCTGCTATAAACCTTTGTAATATTTGGATATTGTTTGGATAAACATCTACCCATTTTACCCGCTTGCTCCATACCCCTGGTATTCAACTCACTGTCGGTGGCACCATGCCATCGCTTGTCTATATTGGCATCAATTTCGCCATGCCGAATCAATAAAAACGTCGTCATCTACCAGTCGCCCACATTGTCCATGGAAATCCACGGCTCACTGGGCGCAAGTGCTTCGCCTGTCTGCAGCAACTCAACGGAGATGTTGTCCGGTGACCGGACAAATGCCATTCGCCCATCCCGGGGCGGTCGATTGATAACTACCCCACCGGCTTGCAGTCGTTGACAGGTTTCATAGATATTGGGTACCGCATAGGCCAGATGACCAAAATTGCGACTACCCTCACCGAGCTCATCTCCATCCCAGTTATAGGTTAATTCGACCTGTGCCTCACTGTCACCGGGCGCCGCAAGAAATACCAGGGTAAACCGCCCCTGCTCACTGTCGATTCTTCTCAATTCTTCGAGGCCAAGACTGTCACAGTAGAACGCCAGTGATTTGTCAATATCATTGACCCTGACCATGGTATGCAGATATTTCATAGGATTGATCCTTGTACTTACGGTTATCGAAACCGCAAGAATAGTGATGTTGGCAATTCTTCACAACTCTGTACAGCCCAAAGAAATTGGGACGGGCCCCCAGTAACCCTAAGCCGTTAACAACATAATATTGGAGAGTGTTTTCGAGCAGGCGTTTGCGGCCTCCTTACCTTTTACCAGGAAATGTTCTCGGTAGAATGCTTCACGACCTTCAGAAAGAAAATCCTGCGCCGTGAGGATACCGTAGATAACCGGCACCTCCATTTCCATCTGCACCCCCATGGTCGAATCCATCACAGCCTGAGCGACAAATTCATGTCGGTAGACACCATGGTCAATGATCAGACCGCAAACCACAATCGCGTCAAAACACTGCTTTTTGGCACTCAGTTTTGCCAACAACGGAATTTCAACAACACCAGGTGCATCAAAGTAATCAATTTCGACCTGGTTTTGTAACAGTTCTTTAATGGTTTCTGTAAAAGAAAACTTGAATTGATCAACAATGTCCTTGTGCCAACAGGACTGAATAAATGCAATTTTACGCATGAGTTACTCCAAATGTTAAGGGTATGCGACAAGCGTGACCCGCTTCAGGTAAGAAAAGGTTGGATGTGAGTCACTGCGAACGCTTTGCCCCGGCGGGTAGCAGGCTAATGACGGTAACCTGGTAGTATTTTAGGAGATTTCACTCCTGTCATTCAAGCAGATCATTTTCGTGAATGTTGTAATTGCACGATACGGTGATCTTTACCCAACAACGCCAGTATTCCGTTGGGACCACCCATATGCAGTGCCCCGATAACGACAAAGTAACTTTGTTTGGTATTCAGGTAAGCGTTAATTTTTTCAGCCATGCGAGCATTGCGCTGGTCGAGTAATCGACTTAATTGCTCCACTAATTCTGGATAGTTCTGGCTTGAGCGAGTCGACAATTCATACATGTGATCCACCGCACCCTGCTGCCAGGCAGCCATCAGGTCCTTAATCTGAGAATCCATGTCATCGATTTCCTCCAGCAAGGCCCTAAGTGATATGTCCTGAGTATCCACCGGGTCACCGGCCAAAAGGTCTATTTGCTCTGCTAAGGTTTCCAGTTGCATTATAGGTTTACCGGACGCTCGGGCTTTTTTCTGGTAATACAGATCAATTCCCAGATCCGGGTCATAGCCCAACTTACCGAGTTCGTAAATCCCGATCTGAAGCGAAATAAGCCAGGGACGCATTCGTCTGAAATCAGAAATCTGTAGATTGTTAGATGAAAAGTACGCCTTCAATCTCTCCAGAGTCGCAGGGGAGATTTGTGAATCGATAGTTTGCGGGTGTGGGTAGGTGCCTTTTTGTTGCATTAATGCAGACACTTCGTAGCTGGACTCGAGCGACAAGTCTACCTCGAACACGGTCTTGTCAGATTCCTCGAAGGCTGCATCGATTTCAGCCGCCAGAGGATAAACATCTGGACGCAAGGCGTGAACACTGCCGAGAAGATAAACCCTCGCATCGTTATTGTCGATCCTCCATAAGCTGAGGGGTTGGGCCTGGACTGTCTGACATGCAGATCCGAGAAACAGCCAGTTTGAAATTCCGACAACGACACAGAACCTGATAAGTAAAAGTCTAGGGATGATCGCTTCCTCCAACAAAAATCGGGCTACTCCATGCCATCTGATCATCAAGCTGGGTAATTCGAATGTAATAGTAATCTCCCTGTCGTACTGCCGACTGATCAACGAACTCGAATTTCGCAGTGCGCTTTGCGCCACGATTTACCAGCTCAAACGTCACCATATCTTCATATCCGGCAACATTCATTGTTCGTACCACAGGATAATTCCGCAAATCAAACAGGCTTACCTGATACTTACTACTGGAAATGGAACTCGATGGTCGTGTTTCTGGCCTGACATCTACATCTTCGTGACCCTTCCGGAGATTCAATTCCAGTATCGCGTCCTCATTCGCAGTATCCACATCAACCAAAAAGCTGCTCGAATTACCCCGGGTCCACGTGATGAAATCGATACGATTGGCATTATTGGGATTTATCACCAGCGCCTGCCTGGCAGGAATCCTGAAACCAGGTGAATCCGCCCTGAGAATCGATGCATTGGTCAATTGAAGGAATCCAATCCACTCACGACCATTACGAGGCAAATCTCTCTGACCGGAGGCCGGTCGCGAATCAGAGTAGAAGGAAACTTTGACCGTGTTGCTCTGCAAATCCTCTGCCAGATTGAGCCGTTCGAGCACCTCACCATTTTTGATCAGCTCAATCAGGTGCAACGCTGACGAGGCCCTGACTTCACCTTTGATCACTCGCCTGGGATCGTTGGCGATGCGCTGACCTGGTTCGGTACCGTTCAATTCAACCTTGAGCCATGTCCGTTCGCCCGTGGTAACGTACGTTCGGCGCTGGCTCATGGCATCCTGCCAGGTCTCGTCACCTTTTAAGATGACGGCTGTCAAAGCTGCCCTGGGCGCTTGCTCTAAAGGGAGTAAATGGCTATGGCTGGATCCGGTAAACCCCAGCCTGTAACCACGGGACAGGAGCCGATTCGCGTACCATTCAAAATGCGAATCCCGGGACACAATTTCCACCAGTCGGGTTACCTGGTTGTCGAGGAAACGATCGTCAACCGGTGACTCCGGCAGGGCGACCAGGGTCGCTGAACCTGGTGTTAACCGCCGGACAAGCTCTCTTTGCCGCGGAGCATCGACGAAATACTGATTGGATATGACCAGTTGTTGACCGCCTGCTTTTAGATCCTTACCCCAGACCCAGGATTTTGGTTGTGCCAGGTCCGACCAGGTGCCCTCTGAAAGATATTCAATGTGGGTCGCTGAAATGGCGAAGTCCAAACCCTGGGATCTCGGTGCTTCGTTGATCTTCGAAACACCCTCACCCGCTGATGAATGCCGATGCGTCTCACCCCAGAGAATTTGCCAGTTAACCTCCTCGCCGACAACAAACGGGTTAGATTTTCCCACAATCCCGCCGCCACTGGATCGCACCTCGATCTCAGGCTCGCCCCCGGCATCGAAGCTCAAGCCGGGGATCAGATAAAAATTATTGGTTCCCGCGGGAACCCGGCTATGGAAAATTCCCTCCAGCAACACGTCAAACGAGGGATGCCGACCGCTGGCGAGGTTACCGTATTCATCCCGAAGGATAATTTCTGCATCAAACACTTGCCCAGGGGAAATCTGACCCGGCACAATGACGTCGAGATTCGCCACCTTACCGGCAGTTACCTGCAGAGGCGCTACAGGCGCCAGGAAATATCGACCCTGGTTTGTTAATTTGAAATAGATCGGCAACACAAACGACTCACTGGCATAAGTGGGTAATTGCAGATTCCTGTACTCAATAGTGATCTCATCCCCAGCCCTGAGTTCGCCTGACTCAACCGGGAAAAAGGGCATCGACTGGCCGGCATCCAGACCAGCATAAATACCAGACATCACCGTGCGGGCACTTCCAAACCGGACGCCAGATCGTTTTGTCGCAATTCGAACAAAGTTCTCACGAGATGGATCCTGGGTTTGAAACTCAATGGAATGTTGCCAATGGCTGGCCAGGACGATGCCACCGCCCGATTGGATGCCTACACCGACATGATATATCTGGCGTATGTGGTCGGTCATGCCCACGCTCAATGGCTCATTGACAAACGTGCTATAACCCAGTTTGGTCGGAGATCGGCTCAGCCATTCGATCCACTGCCGATAATGCGCAATCTCACCGGGTTCAGGATCTGTTCCCTCAACCTGTAGTCGATGAATGCTGGACAGCAGCACCGGCGGTAATGGAGTTGTTGAAGATTGTGACTGCTCTATCAGGCGCCGGAGTTCATTGCTCGCGGCCTGGCCGGATCCTGGGATAAGTAGCCCGGACATCAGTAACAGTGTCGCCAGGCATAATAAATGATGAACCTGAAGTTTCATCATTAACCCGCGGCGGTCGCCCTGTCAGGTGATTCGACCTGTGTCGACCACCATATCAGTGCGAGCAGAATCACTTGAACCACGAGTCTGATGGACAGTGCTGTCTCCGAGGCGTCCGGAAACAGCTCCGGGTGTAGCCACATATGAATGTTCGCGGGTGTCACCGCAATCGTTAAGGCGAATAATCCCCACCCTGCCAGGGGCCGTACTCCTGGCCAAAGGATCAGGAGTGCCAGGACAATTTCGAATACTCCACTGATATAGACAATCGGCAGATGAAAAGGAACATAGGGAGGCATTATTGATACAAAAAATTCGGTCATCGTGAAATGACCGACTCCTCCCAGGAAGAACCATAGAAAAACGATGGCTAACCCCAGATAACGGAGGATTTGAACTGGCTTCAAAATTTTATAATCTCCGGTTTCATATCTAACAAATCCAGTATGCCAATCGCGTTACTGCCTTGAATCATACCGGCACATTCACCTGGGTTAAATGTCAATCTCGTTCCTCGTTCAAAATACTCAAAATCTACTGTTTCCAGATGCGTATGCCCGTGCAGAATAACATCAGCACCCTGGGTATTTACCTGTTGTAGTTCCAATGGATCGTGAACCACGATAATTTGTCTGCCAGCCCAATTAAGGGTGAGCGGTGGGTGAACAAAGTGCAACCCGTAATGCCTGGTCCTGTGCTCAAGAAGCTGTAATTCGCCAAGGTCATTGTTGCCGTAGACCCCGTACAAAGGGGCATCCAGATTTTTCAACAAACCAATTGTCTTGATTTGTGTGATATCTCCAGTATGGACTACACGATCAACTTTCGCCCCATTGAATAACTCAACAATTCGCGTTACGTTTTTCAGGTTATTGTGAGTATCTGAGACGACGCCAATTCGCATGATGACCGTTATTGTTTAAAAAGCTGTTTCGGTTAAAGAGCGGGTGTTGTCAAAAAGAAGGCGGTATCGACTCACGTCGATACCGCCTCTTGCTTGTTGGCAGGTTACCCGATGGGGAAAGGTTCTAGGCTACTTTTTCCAGAATATGAATACCACAGGCACTGCCCAGGCCAATGACATGTGTCATACCAATACGCGCGCCTTCTACTTGTCGTTTGTCGGCCTCACCTCGCAAATGGGTACTGACTTCGTAGATATTGGCGATACCGGTAGCCCCTAGAGGGTGCCCCTTTGATAGCAAACCCCCGGATACGTTGACAGGGATTCGACCCCCGAGAGCAACTTCCCCGTCATCGATCATGCGACCGGCTTCACCATCGGCACATAACCCCAGGTTTTCATAATGGAGAATTTCAGCGGTTGCAAAACAATCATGTAATTCAACCAGATCAACATCTTCCGGTCCGATACCCGCCATTTCATAAGCTTGCTTTACTGCGATTCGCGTGACTGCATTCACATCCGGCATGACAAGATCACGATCAGTATAAGGGTCTGAAGCCAGTATAGACGCGCGCACCTTAATGGCACGATCCATACCCAACTCCCTGGCTTTCTTTTCTGAAACCAATACCGCTGCAGCAGAGCCATCTACATTGACTGAACACATCAGCTTGGTATTGGGGTATGAAATCATTTCAGCATTCATAACAACATCCAGTGGTGTTTCTATCTGGTACATTGCCTTTGGATTCAACGTGGAGTGATGATGATTTTTTACCGACACCTTGCAGAACTGCTCGAATGTAGTGCCATACTGGCGAGCATGTTCCATCCCCGCTTCGGCGAATACTGCGGGCATAGTACCTGAACCCAGCAACCCCTCTTTCGGGATACCAGTGCCACCACCACCACCGCCGAGAAGGCCGCGACCCATCTGCTCAACACCAACAGCCAGGACGACATCATTGACACCCGCCTTGATAGACATCCATGCCTCACGGAAAGCTGTCGCACCGGTTGCACAGGCATTGGCACAGTTCACGACACCAATACCGGTTTGGCCAATCTCCTGCAGTATTCGTTGTCCTACCATAGCATTCGCCTGGCCCAGGTTGCCGCAGTACAAGGCCTGCATATCCTGAATGGTAAGTCCGGCATCTTCCAGGGCCATTAAGGCAGCAGTCGCACCAAGTTGCGGTACGGTTTTTTCAGGAAATCGACCGAACTTGATCATGTCGACACCCATTACATATACATCACTCATGAGAAACTCCTCGTGTGAATTGTTCTAAATTTAACAATATTTGTTACTGGATTCTGTTGATAGGTCATGTTGGTAAATCAAGCCGCTGGTTTAAAGAAATAACTGATGTAACTATTTCCGTCGGAATCTTTTCTGCCGAGCGCATCCTGGTAAACAACATCGACTGCCATATCGAATTTGATTTTTTCCGGGTCTGGATCAATTCCAATCAGGTTGCCTTTTACTGTACCGCCCCCATCCAAATCAACAATGGCCGAAACATAGGGCACATCAATGCCGGGGAAACTCCGATAAACGATAGAATAAACATAGAGCTTACCCTTATTCGATAACTTGGTTGCCTTCAATTGTCCACGGGTTCCGCACTTTGCGCACACGTCCCTCTCGCCGAGAAAGATCGCATCACAGGACCCGCACTTTTGACCCTCCAGATAAGGATCACCCCCTTCAGGGAGTTTTAACCAATCGACCACGGGCAATGGCCCGGTTGCTGTTGCTTCTGCTTGTTCTGACATTGATTTACGCCTTCTTGCCCAAAAGACAGAGAGTAAACCCGAATAGCACTTCGGTTCAACCTCCATGACCAATACCGGCAGCTTTGGAGAGACCACTTTGATTAGAAAAGCCCCATTCACGGCACCGAGTCCTATATAGTGCTGATTTTCATGAGGGCCTGAACTGGCATGACCAGACTATCAGTTTTTAGCGGTAGCAGCCGTGCGGATTCGTACAATCAAAAATTCGCCAATCAACTGGCATCGGATGCCAGCTCCCATGGTGCCGAGCTGACATACGTTAATCTCAGTGAATTCGAACTGCCGATTTACAACGGTGACCTCGAATCGACTGATGGTTTGCCTGTTGCTGTAGCAGAGCTCAAGCAAATATTGCAGGACCAGTCCGGGATGATCATTGCCTGTCCTGAATACAATGGCTTTATGACCCCAATGCTGATCAATACCATTGACTGGTGTACCCGATCCGCCGAGGCTTCCGTTGATTTGTCCGCATTCGCGGGTAAAACCGTATTGATTGCCGGGGCATCTCCTGGTCCCGGCGGTGGTGGCCGAGCAGTAAGCCACTTGAGGACCCTGCTTTCCGGTCTTGGGGCAATTGTATTTCCGCAGTCCTTAACGATTCCCAGCGCATATATTGCTTTTGACGAACAAGGGCTGCTCAAGGATGAAAAAACGACCGACCGGGCGAAACGCATGGTTGGACAGTTTGTAGAGTTCACCCGGCGTTTCGAATAGGTATCTTTTTGAACGACCCGCATACCCACGAATGGCTCAATCAATCTGCCCGCGTAAACCTGGTTTTTACATTCAATGATTGGCAAGGTGTTGTTAACGGCATACTTCAATGCCGTCGCTGCAACGACTTTTGTGTCATCCGTCTGCTTGACTGGAGCAATAAAAACCTGCGAACCAGAATCTTTTCACTGGCCAGCCTGCCCGACGAGAGTGCGTCGGTTTTCTTACGAAATATGAACAGTGAATATTGCGACTTGTCGCGTAAACAACACGAGACCGAAGCGCTCTATCACAGCCTGGATCCAGTGACCCATATCATCGCCATCGGACTGCCAGACCTGATGATTCTGGGTGTCGTGCCTTTTGCGACACCAATGCCGATCAAGTATCCGGACTGGCATACCCTTGCACCAGACCCGGCTAACAGCTCCTGGTTCCAGCTTTTTGACCTGTCAGCTTATTCCCCGTGACTAGTGTAGTGTCCTGTGCCATCTATCCTCCCGGGAAGGGAATATTCTGCAACAAACCTGGGTCTTTTAGTCATGCAAGACAAACAAACGCGCTTTAACAATCTTGTAAACGCGTACAGCAGTTGGCTGTATCGCTACGCTTACTGGATATGTGGTGACAAATCGACATCCGAAGATCTGGTGCAGGAAACTTATCTCAGAGCCTGGCGGTTTCTCGATTCCCTCAAAGACGAGGGTTCAGCAAAGAGCTGGTTGACGACTATTCTGCGACGAGAGAACGCACGTCGTTTTGAGCGTAAGCAACTTGAGTACTCCAATGTTGAACTCGAAACGCTCCCCTCAGACAGGGAAGATTTTGATACGCGGCCGGAAATACTGGCCTTACGAAACGCGTTAAGGCTCCTTCCAGCCAAATATAGAGAGCCATTAATCCTGCAGGTGTTGGAAGGATTTAATCTCGAAGAGATTGCCGGGATTTTTGATCTGCCGAGAAACACCGTCGCTACCCGATTGCATCGGGCTCGACAAAAGTTACGTAAACACTTAAATGGCGAACAGGAACTGGTATCAACCAATGTACTGCCTTGAATTTAGACAAATCAAACTGAGTGATCCTTACACTCCTGACCCTGCTATGGACCAGCATCGTGATGGTTGTGATTTTTGTAGCCAGTTTGAGCAAGAAATCTCAACACTGGATGCCAATATTCATAAAGCGCTGTCTGTTGAGGTATCTGAGGGACTTGCGGCCAGGATTCTCCTTAACCAATCCTTACAAAAGGTCTCGCGTATGCCCACGCGTCGCTTATGGTTAAGTATGGCCGCTTCTTTTTTCCTGGTTACTTTTATGGTTTACCAATTTTTGCTGCCCGGTAGAGCCGTTGCAATTGAAGAGCAATTGCTCGCTCACATCAATCATCAGCCACATGATTTTTATGGTGAAGAACATACCCCGATTGAGAATGATCAATTGCAGAGAGTACTCAAAGCCATTAACGCTGAGGGAGAAATTGACAATGTGGTCTACGCGGCTGTTTGTCCCCTGGACGGGGAACAGGCAGCACATCTGGTGATCAAGAATGGAGAAGATCAATACACCGTGATGCTGATACCCGAGTACTCACCAGGTAATGTATTTGAAGTTAACAACGATATCTGGCGTGGCTATATCAGCCCTCATCCCGCAGGAGCGATTGCCGTACTGGCAGACGCGTCTCACTCAAATGCAGTGAGTAAACTCAGGACGATCAGTGAACGGTATCATGGTTCGTTTAATTTGACCGCAGGAATCTAGCGCGCTTAAGGATATTGTCCACACACTCAATTTTCCATACCATGCGATAAACCACAGGAAAATTGTTAATGCCAGAACCAGTTTCGCTGTCATTCGAAGCCACCCAGGAAAAGGGACAGGTCTCAGCAATCCATCTGCAAGTACCGGATTCGAAATCACTCTTTGTCTTCGCTCATGGTGCTGGCGCAGATATGTCCCATCAACATATGAGCCAATTGGCAGATGCCCTGGTCGAGCAGAGCATCTCGAGCCTTCGATTTAACTTCCCCTATATGCAAGCCGGTGGAAAGAGAACTGACAATTTGTCCGTTTGTGTCTCAACCATCACCAATGCATTCTTGTTAGCCAAAAGCCTGCAACCCGATGCTTCAATATTTCTTGGCGGCCATTCCTTCGGTGGCAGAATGGCGTCACATTTCGCCGCCCAGGCCGAGAATCAATTGGCTCATGAATTCACAGGTCTTGTCTATTTTTCCTTTCCCCTGCATGCCAGTAAAAAGCCGGATACGCGACGCGCCAGTCACCTGACACAAATAAAGAATCCGCAGCTCTTTATATCCGGAACGCGAGACACCCTCGCCTACCTTGATCTGTTGGAACCAATAGTGAATTCACTCCCTCAAGGTAGATTGCACTTGCTGGATACCGCGGACCATGGATTTAAAATTCTCAAGCGAACAAGAACTTCCACCGAGTCGGTATACGAAGAAAGTGGAAGAATTGTACGCCAGTGGATTGATGAAATTTGAATACTGTCATCACCGATGGCAGGCTGGGCCGTAAAAGGGAAATTCTGAACGACCTTTTCCCGGCCCGCCAAATTAAACCCGTAGCAGACCACAAATATTGTCATGGCAACCAGACTGATAGGGGTAGCAAACAAGCCCGTTGTTTTGGGTCGAAAGACGGATCAACCCAAAAAGCGGTCAGCAACGGATCATCTTAGAGCACCTCAGTAAATGATCAACTGGATACGGCGCGCGCGATGCGGCTGGTTGGGTTATTGTATTCGTGTACGGATAAGTAGTAGAAAAGTCAGGCAATGGATTGATGACATTTGAAAACACAGATATGGGGATACCGGGATGGCGGATCAAGACGAAGGACCAGGAGAGATAACCACGACCGAGGTGGGTAGTTATACCGTCGCAAAGACTGTCCTATTGGATGCAAGGCGCATTATGGCCTATGCCGCAGGGATCAACGACATCAACGAAGCGTATTTCGACGATACAAGATCAGGCGGCCTCAATGTACATCCCGGCATCTGTTTCTCACTACAATGGAACAGCCGATTTCGTATTGATCAGCCCACGAACTACAGGGCCGCGCCTTTTGGGGTCCATGCAGAAACCGATCTGCGTATCCACCAGCCATTTCGTCACGGTGAGGCTGTGACGACCCAGGGAAGAGTGGTTTCCCGCAGGCAAATTGGTCCCGGTGTATTTTCCGTCGAGCGTTATCGAATGACCAACAGCGAGGGTGACCTGCTGGCAGAACTTGATTACAACGGTATCACTCGCGGGGGTGTTTTAGTTGGTGGCGACATTGAAATTGAACCCAACCCGGCGCAACCGACCTCTGATAAATTTAGCAACGATCCACTGTGGTCTGACAATGTTTTTATTCCACTTCATGCCGGACAACAGTATACGGAATGTGCAGATATCTATAATCCCATCCATACTGAACCGAGTGTCGCGATTGCAGCAGGATTGCCGAATATTATCCTGCACGGCAGTGCCACCAAAGCCCTCGCCCTGACGTCTGTTATCAACCATTGTTTTGAGGGTGACTCGAACCGGATCACCCGTCTTTGTGGGCAACTGCGCGGCATGGTGCTGATGAATAGCACGATCCAGTTGCAGTGCCTGCACATTCATCAGACCGAAAGCCAGCAGCAGGTATTCTTCCGCGTGTTGAATGGAGAGGGTCAGCTGGCCATCGCGAACGGCGTTGTGGTCGGCAAAAGATAGTAAGATATAGCCATTTGCAGCCCGTAAGGTTTATATTGGCTGGTAGCCTGCTGGGGAATCACAGCGCTTCCCTGATAATAATGAAAAAGGAGATATTTCATGGCCTATGATCTCGTCATTAAGAACGGTACCGTTATCGACGGCTCAGGGATGCCCCGCTATCACGCCGATGTGGGCATCAGGGAAGGTCGTATTGAAAATATCGGGCGCATCAACGAAAAAAGTACAGAAACCATCGACGCAGAGGGACACATCGTTTCTCCGGGTTTCGTTGACGGACATACCCATATGGATGCCCAGGTAGCCTGGGATCCACTTGGCACCTGTTCCTGCTGGCATGGTGTCACCAGTGTCGTGATGGGGAATTGCGGATTTACCCTGGCACCTTGCCGTGAGTCTGAAAAAGATATGGTGATGCGCAACCTGGAGCGGGCAGAAGATATTTCTCCCGCAGCCATGGACGCTGGCATCGAATGGAGTTGGGAAACGTTTCCACAATATCTTGACGCGGTCGATAAGTTACCGAAAGGCATCAACTATGCCGGGTACATCGGTCATTCTGCGTTACGTACCTATGTCATGGGTGAGCGGGCATTTGAAGCACCGGCAACTGAGGATGATCTAAGGTTGATGGGCCACGAGTTGACCAACGCCATCAAGGCAGGAGCGATTGGCTTCTCCACCTCAAGGACACCCAATCACCAGACGCCTGATGATCGCCCCGTTGCGAGCCGTATCGCGGAATGGTCGGAAGTGGAATACCTGGTGAATAAAATGGGAGTCCTGAACGCCGGTATTTTTGAGATTGCCCACGAGCAGCCCGGTCGAAATCCGGAACGTGTCAGGGAGTATTTCGACCGAATGAAGAAACTGGCCATAGACTCGGGCCGACCCATGACCTGGGGTATGTTCAGCACGCGGGTTGCCCCCGAGTTGTGGCGACCATTTTTTGACCTTCTGGACGAGGTCGCCAATGAAGGTGGACGCATGTTCGCCCAGACACATTCACGGGCGCTCAATGTATTGCTCTCATTTAAGAGCAATTTACCTTTCGATAACTGGGATCACTGGAAGGAAATACGCAATTTGCCAATCGATCAGCAAATTAACGCGTTGCGGGATCCTGCCATAAAAGCCAGGCTAATCGAAGCTGCCAATAAACGCTATGAAGGCCCCCGCAAGATTGGCACCGAAGCCAGGCCACCAAAATGGGAATGGATATTCCCCCTGTTCGACATGAAAGGTCCCTATCAGTCCATTGCCGAGATAGCAAAATCGAGGGGCAAGGACAATGTCGAAACCATGATAGACCTGGCCCTTGAACGAGACCTGGATCTGTTCTTCATGCAGCCAATCGCCAACGAAGACCAGGATCACGTGATCGAAATGATGAAACACCCGAGGTCCGTCGTGACCTTCTCGGATTCCGGTGCCCATGTCTCACAGATCATGGACTCCAGCCTGCAAACTCATGTTTTCAGCCACTGGGTGCGTGAGAAACAGGCACTCACGCTGGAGGAAGCGGTTAGGATGGTGACATTCGAGCCAGCAACTCTGTGGGGGCTCAACAACCGGGGCTTAATCAGACAGGGATTTGCGGCAGATATCACGATTCTAGACCCGGAGACAATTTGTCCCCGACTACCGGAAGTTGTCTATGACTTGCCTGCCGGTGCCCGGCGTTTGAAGCAGAAAGCTGATGGGATTCTTGCCACCGTCGTCAACGGCAAGATTTTGATGAAAGATTGTGAGCACACGGGCGAATTACCCGGCCAATTAATCAGAGGTCCACTGGCTGCAGGTTGAAATAGACAGCGGCTCCAATGACAACGACGCATTCTGCATTCAGGCTTGGAGATATCAGGGGGGTCTACCCCGTTGATGTTGACGAAGAGTTTGCACGACAATTCGCTCATGCGTTCATCCAGCAGTTCAGGCTGAGCGGGAACATCGCCACCGGTCGTGATACGCGCGAATCGAGCGTCGTACTTCAACATGCGTTGAACGATGGCCTCGTTGAGGCTGGCATCAATGTTTTCGATCTGGGTTTGTGCCCGACTGAGCTTGGCTCTTTTGCCGCTGCCCAGAACAATATTGAAGCCGCCATTATTGTCACCGCAAGTCACAATGCACCCCGGTACAATGGTTTCAAGTGCATGTTGAAGCCTGGCAAAGAAGCCACCTTCCGCGCTGGTCTGGCGGATATTGAACAGCTCATGCATGCCAACACAGTAATAACAGGTTCTGCCCCAGGCCTGCAATCGAACTTATATCTGGATGATGATTACACTCGATTTATAAAATCAAGTCTTAAAATCGAACCGGGTATCACTGGTTCACTCGCCCTGAATGGGCTCAATGGAACCGCTACAATCCTGGCAACTCGACTGGTTGATGAATATGAGCTCAATTGCACCTGGTTCCGGCAGAACCCCGGGCCCATGCCATCCCAGGGTGCAGAACCGACCCATCCACAATTGGCCAACGAGATGAGAGATTTCATGTCAGGGAAACAATTTGAACTGGGTATCGCCTGGGATGGAGATTGCGATCGATGTGTATTCTTTGACCATGATGGTGAACTGATTCCAACCTACTACATCATCGGTTTGTTTGCAGAACACGCGCTCAAGTCCGATCCCGGCGCCGCAATCGTTTACGATACCAAGCTCTGCTGGAATACCCTGGATATCATCCGTCAAAATGAGGGTAAGCCAATTCGCTCGGAGACCGGCCATGCTTTTATGAAAGAGAAGATGCGTGCACATAACGCGGTTTATGGTGGGGAGCTGTCATCACATCACTATTTCAAGGACTTTTTTTCCTCAGACTCAGGCATGTACGCCTGGCTGAAAGCGCTGGAGATTACCCAGCAATCCGGTAAATCGGTCGCTGAACTGATACAACACAGTCGTGAAAAATACCTCTGCACGCCAGAGATCAGCCTCAACCTGGCGGATGTTGATAGTGCTTTTAACGAGATGCTAAAGTTCTACAATCCGCTGGCTACCCACGTCGATGATTTCGATGGTTTGAGTTTTGAAATGCCAGGAGATTGGCGATTCAGCCTCAGGCGATCAAAAACCGAGTCTCTTGTCAGGCTGAACCTTGAGTCGATCGCAACCGGCGAATCGATTCTTAACGAAGGTGCGACCCTGCTGTCTCGCCTGCTGCCCTTTCAAGCAGAAGACGCTGACTGGCACTCCCGCTTGTTACTGCAATAGTCTCCAGTTAAAAGATCGTTTATAGCGTAGACATGCGCATTAACTTTTCTATCGCATAGTCCGCCACCAGCTCAGAAGCATCAATGCCACTGCTGTCGAACAAACCTTTGTAGCCGCCAAAGGCTGAAACCTCAAAAACAATGGGACCCAGTTCTGCACTATCCGCGACATCGACACTACAGAAGTCCAGTCCAAAAGGTCGTTGAGCACGCTCAGCGATGTCGATAAACGCCTGTGGCGGGCTATATGGCTCGTATTTTCTGCCACTTTCTGTGGTGGTATGCCAGGTGGACCCGTCACCCACACGGGCGTAGGCACCGACATAGTTCCCACCAAGAAAGACGAGGCCATAATCGCTGTTTGCCAGGTCCAGTTTTTTCTGCAGATACATTATCTTCTCTCCGGATGCGACAAAATCAGATAGCGCGACCTGCGCCTCCTCTGCGGTGTGCAAAATTTTCATTCCCCGCGCCCTGCTGCTGTACAGCGGTTTTAGGATAGCGGGTCCATGCTTAACAACCCAGGCTACACCCTCATCAATGGATCGGGTAATGAAGGTCGGCGGCATGGGTATGTCGTTGTTGCGTAATAGGATGGTACAACCAAGACGACTTATCATCTTCCTGATATTGCGAGGCGACGGGAAGAAATTCAAGCCGCGACCCTCCAGCATTTCAAGGAGCTCCAACTCTTCCATAAGGTGCGAGGAGTAATCGCGGCCCATCTTTTTAATAAGAAATGCGTCAAACGCCAGTAAATCATGATCCGGATGGGAGACTAATTTATCGCCCCCGTCGTATGAGAAGTCATAAGAGAAATCGTGAGAGAGGTCGTAAGAGAGTTCCTGCATTTCGATGACGGCACCGCCGGACCCTTTGTTTCTTAACTGTTGGCTCAAGCTTTCAGTCGACCAGGCTCCCTTGATACCAATCACACCAATATTTACCGGTCTAACCATACTGAAAAAACTCTTTGCGCAGTTTGAATTTCTCCGGGTTATCTTTGTAGGTCAGCAGCTCTCGCAGAATCATGGTTGCACGTTGGAACATTTCTGCGGAAAATTTCTTATCGAATAAAAACCGGGTTGAAGTGATAAGGGAGCGAAACAATCCCAGGGCTAATCTTGCCTCGAAAGTCTCATCGTTATTTTTACGGGCAAAACGCAGCGCAGCGTCGTACAGATGAACATTCGCGTCATTAAGACGTTGCCTGATATCTGTGCTGAAGATCGGAATACGAAAATTCGACACGAGAAAAACCGACACATCCTGGGTGAAATCTCCATAACGCGACCGATGCACGTCGATGTAATACAAACCCTTGTTATCGTCAGGGAAGATAATATTATCCACATTGAAGTCACCATGAATCAATGTTGAAAAAGGCGCACTGATCTTGCGTTCCATTTTCCTGGCTTCAGACAGCATAAAGTCCAGGTCTTTATCTGCATCGAACAGATGATCGTGAACCCATTTGACATCCAATCTTCTGGTCACAAGCTGACTGATATAGGTGGATCTGACTGGTTTGTCTTTGATACTGGTTTGCCAGAGATCTTTTAACGAGGTGCATAACAGTTTAATGCAGGTCCCTGCTTTGGATCGCTGGTTAATGAGAATTTCCAACAGATCACTGCCTTCAATGTACTCAAGTAAAATGGTTGACCGTTCTCGACGACTCGCATGCCAAAGCACTGCCGGTGTCCTGCCTGGATAAAGTGACTGCCACAGTTTGAGCCCCGCCACTTCCTGGTCGATTTTTTCCTTGATGCCTTCTTTGTAGAAAACAATCTGACGCTCGCCATCGTCTTCTTCTTTGACTATCTTGGCGACACGACTACCCGAGCGGGTATTCATCACCGGCAGGTATGCAACATCTTCAGAGCTGATATCAATATTCTGCGATTCCAGGCCGCGACGCAGATAGCGGAACTGCTTGATACCCATTTTTTCACCCACATGAACATCCAGGATGGCCTCCCCAATATTCAGGAAAGAATCCCCCACCCTTTCAAGGTATCGAGTGATAAACAAAGAGCAGAGCATGTCATCGACCTGCTTCCCTTTGTGCAGATTGGTTCGAATGATTTCAAAGGACTCATCATAAAGATCATCCAGTATTTGTTCGTTGTCACATATTTCCTGGGCAAGGTCTAGATCATGATCCGTCAATGCCGGGAGAATAATATCGAGACTTCGATTAATCACCTTGTAATATTTTTTTAGATCGAACAGATGCAGACGCTTCGGGTTCTCTACATAGGTCATTTGTTCGGCGATACGTTCAAAAAAATCTGCACAACGTTCAAGGTTCGATGCAATGGTGATCAGGGCGCGAAAATAGTTAACCTGACGCTTCTCTTCTTCCTTGTGAAGATTGAAATAGCTTTTGTTCTCCAGGGTTTTTTTCAGATTGTCCACATAGTCTTCACGGCTCCTGATTTTTTTGAGCTTTTGTTTCGTTGGATTCTGAATAAAAGAAAGGGAAGCACCAGCCTGCTTTTTGACCTCGAGAATTAGGAACTGGAGATCTACGTTGACACCCTCGTCTATTGGCATATCAGCGGGCTCCGCCCGAATAACCAGGATTAAAGACTTTGATGTATGGATAATCACGGCTTATCCCCTGCACCGTACCGTCCGGTTCAAAAATAACCACGGCTGTACCAATCCCTGTCAGGCCTTCTTGAAGTCTGGTATTTCTGTCCAGTGTGGTATCACATTCGAAATTCATCATGCCACGTCGTAGTAAGACCCGTTGTCCATAGCCATTATTTCGGTGACCGTGCACCACGGCGTGAATACCCGCTTCATGCAAATCGTCCGCACCTGCGCTGGTGAAGTCGTCGTCCGGACCTCTGTACTTGGTCCGAAATGCGTTACCTATGATGCCATGGTAAAGTGAGAACGGATCGTCAATCAACGCCTGCCGAAACTCCCGGTTGACGCCCGCTATGCCTTTTGATATCTGATCCGCCAGCGCATCATCCAGCCCGGCGTGGAGGAACAGGTAAGAGCCCTCCCGATGTACCAGTTCCATACTGTCATAGAACCAGAAGTACTTGCCGCCAGGTTGAAGGAACAGTTGCTTGAATTTTTCAATGGCCAGGAAAGCCTGGCTGAAACTCAAGTCCAACTCATCGAGTTCCTGCTCAAACTGGATTGATTTTTCTTTTACCCTTCGAATTTCCTTTGCCAGCTTCGGCCGGTTCATCCAGTCTTTTGCGACTCCTGGGAACTTGGCAGCCCAGTTTTCATCAGGGTACAATATCGCTTTTGCAACGGCACTATTCGGGCCATTTACCTTGTTTGGAGCCTCCGCGGTACTGACGAATCGCTGGTAAATTTCCTTCAGCAGAGGCGCACTTTTTTTCCCCAATCGAACAAACAGGTGATCAAATAAAGGTTCTTTCGTCTCGGCATAAAAAACACCAAGGTAGGTACGCACATCGTGATTGCCTGCCAGCAAAATCAGCTTTGCACCTTTCTGTTTCAGTTGGTAAATGACATCCAACAATCGAAGCGTACTCGGCCCCTTGTCGAAACAGTCGCCGCCGACAATAAACAGTGCTTCTTTGGCCATCGTAGTCAATTTAAAATCACCGTCACCTTTACCGGTTCTTACGACGCCACCGGATGCAACGAGGGATAGTAGAAAAGCGTCCGCATCGGCATGAAGATCACAGAAGAAGAAAACCCTTTGACCCGACCATTGCCACTTTTGACTCTGTGTATATTTCGTGACCTGATCATGGGGAAAGTCGTCCTGGTCCGCGGGGATTTCTTTCAGGGAACCATCTTTTCTTGGCCAAACCTGGCGCTTGGTTGGCAGGAAGAATTCCTTCCCAGGTATGGCAGACTCACTATCAGACTCTGTCGACACAAAAAATCCTCTCTCTTATCGCTGCTTCCACTGCCTGCGTTGTTGAAATCCGCTACCAGATACGAGACTTGTAACGGCCCAAGGCTCCTGGTTATTTTAACCGATGTAACGGCAGATCAAGAACCGTAGGTATCTGATATTCCACTGGAACCCTGGCGTGTTTTCCAATCAGGTAGCAGTTAATACCTATTGCGGTCGCTCCCTTGTAATCTGCCTGGTAACTATCGCCCACATAAACCACATCCGCTGCCGAAATATCCATCCGCGTCAGTGCATCACTGAATATTGCAGGATGAGGTTTAGATTTACCATGATCAACCGAGGTAAAGACAATTTCAAACAGTTCTTCAATATCCATCTCACCCAGTAGTCGATAGATCATTGGTGTGTAGTGAGTGTTGGTAATCAGCCCCAGTCTAAACTGTTGGGACAAATTTGACAGGAATCGTTTCACACCGGGGATGGGTTCAACACTTTTTGCCCACTCGATGGTATAACTTTCTGACAGCAGATCGAGCTCACTTTGCTTGACAGGTACTTCAAGCAGGTCCATAAGCACCTGAAATACCTGCTGCATGGAAAACTCGGTTTGTGTTGCTTCTGACTCAGCCATAAAGCGATCAAACAGGTTGTCAGAGGTGGACAGGAAAAACTGATAATCCTGACGCACACCGAGTGATGTCAAGACCTCAAATGTCGCCTCGTAGGTCTGGGACGTGCGATCAGGATTGTAATTCACGAGCGTTCCGAAAAAATCAAACAGAACGCCCTTGACCACAGTTCTGTTACTCCAGCCCTGGTACGGGAAATTGTCGGCAGAACGCTTCGACTTCTGCCCGGGTATCCTTGAGCTTCTTCTCGTTTTCAGGATCCTGCAGGCAACTGACTATCCAGGTTGCCAACTGCTCCATATCGCTTTCGACCATGCCGCGGCTTGTTGCTGCCGGGGTGCCAATGCGGATGCCACTGGGCCGCAACGGCGGATTAGGATCGTCAGGAATAATCTGTTTATTGGTTGTGATAGCGGCCTTGTCCAACACTTCCTCCGCTACCTTACCATTGATGCCGTAGCTGATCGTTGTGTCAACGACCATCATATGATTGTCGGTGCCACCGGTGACCAGGGTGGCTTGTCGATCCATTAAAGCCTGGGCCAGTGTCTTCGCGTTTTTTAACACCTGCGCTGCATACTGTTTAAAGTCGTCTCCCTGGGCCAGTAAAAGAGTGGAGGCAATAGCGGCAATAACGTTCATATGCGGCCCGCCCTGCAAGCCTGGAAACACTGACTTGTCGATCTTAGAGGCAAACTCCTTCTTGCACAGCACCATGCCGCCTCTCGGACCCCTTAAGCTTTTATGAGTAGTGGTTGTCACAATGTCAAAGCCAAAGTCGAACGGGTTCTTCATCGCACCACCCGCCACCAGGCCGCCAAAGTGTGAGGCATCGGTCATGGTGATTGCACCGACTTCGTCTGCTATCTCCTTGAACTTAACGTAATCAATATCCCGAGGGTAGGACGTGTAACCGGCGAGAATCATTTTAGGTTGGGTCTTGATCGCGTCTTCCCGCACCTTGTCAAAGTCTATGGAGCCATCTACCGGATTGGTTACGTAACGAACGAAATTAAACAGTTTCCCCATATGGGAAACAGGGGCACCGTGGGTCAAATGTCCGCCGTGGGAAAGATCCATGGCCATAATGGTATCTCCGGGCTCCAGCAAACCCAGGTATACAGCCTGGTTCATGGCAGAACCGGAGAGGGGTTGGACGTTGGCATGCTCACATCGGAAAACGACCTTGGCGCGCTCCCTCGCCAGGTTTTCTATCTGGTCGGTAAATTCCTGACCACCATAGTAACGACGACCAGGGTAGCCTTCCGAATATTTATTGGTAAACACGCTACCCAGTGAGGCGAGTACCTCAGGGAAAGTGTAATTTTCCGACGGAATGAGCTCAATACCGGCACGCTGTCGTTCTTGTTCGCCTTCCAAGGCGCTATACACGGCAGGGTCATTCTTCTTTAAATAGTCGAGATTGGATGTCATGGGCATTCTCCCAAAGATTCTTAAGTGTGGGCGCCCAGGCGAACGGCATTTCTCTGTAGTCGAGGATTACCTCACACTTCCCGGTGGTTAATCCCACCTGATACCGGATTTACCGGTAAATCGCCAGTCATGTGAAGGAGCGAATTCTAACCGTGTGACCCGTGAATTAAAACCGCAATAACTCATAATGAACAAGAGTTTCATTCCAGTGTCACGATACTCCCTAGCCTGAATCGTCCCACCCTCGATAGTCCCTGCCCGACTATGCAATAATCCCCTATACCACCATCAGGGGTAGATCCATGTCTGAAGCCGCAACCACTACAACAACTGAGATACAAAGCACAGCTTCCGGTACGGCGCCAAAAATGTCGGACTGGCAGCGGTTCAGGCAGGCAGGAAAGTACCACGGCATTGCCGCCCTGGCTTTGATTACGCTCTGGGCCGCTGCGGACACATGGTTCGTAACCACGGATCTGCTGATAGCCAATATTGTCAGCATCATCAATGCACTGGTCGCCGGATCATTTCTGGCTGTCATATTCCATGAATGGGGGCACTTCGCCGGAGCCAGAATCTCAAAATCCTACTCGCCCATGGTTCGAGAGATAAAAAATCAGTTTCTGTTTGGCTTTAACTTCGAGAAGAACAGCAGGCGTCAGTTTATCTCCATGAGTCTCGGGGGTCCCATTGGCAACTGGCTGCTGGTTTTCCTGGTATTTTTACTGGTACCTTTGGACAACGCTGGCCGGGTCACCCTGCTGGCGATCGTTGTTGCCAGGGCTATCAGCGTTTGTGTGTTCGAGATACCCGTCATTATGCGTACCCTGCAGGGTGGTGATCCGCAAACGGAACTTAACAATCAACTCAACAGCGGTGCCGGGGACCGGGGCCAGGTGTTTGGCTATTTAAACACCGTCGAGGGTCGTTGTTTGATGAAAGAAATCACGGGAATCAATCATGTTGGCCTACGGGTGAGCCACCTTGGGATCACCCGGGAATTTTACGAAAAGCTCGGCTTCGAGTTTATTGTCGGACCCGTCGGACCTGAACCCGTTGCGATAATGGAACATCCCTCAGGTGTTAATATCAATTTCATCCTGAATGGCTCTGATAACATAAAGCTGAACCTGCCGACAACGTCATCGAGTTTCACAAACCCGCTACTGCTTCATCTACATCCTAACCAAACTGAGAGAGATCAACATGAATGTCGAGATACACTACTGCGCACAGTGAAATTACAAACCCAACGCGGCCAGTCTGGCGGCGGAACTGGAATCAGATTTTGGCGTGAAAGCAACACTGTCAGGTGAAGGCAACGGGATATTCGACGTTGTGGTCGACGGAGAATTGCTGTTTTCCAAGTACAGTCTGCACCGGTTTCCGGAGCCGGGAGAGATCCCTGATATCATCAGGAATCGCGGTTAAACAGTTTCCTGCAGAATCTGTCGCAATGTACCGAGCAGTCCATCGGGAATCGCCGCCAGACAGACATGCAGATTCTGTCGTCAAAAAGGCAGGTGATCCAGATCGACATTGCCTCCTGTGAGGATCAGGCCTACTTTTTTATTCCTGAAGGTGTCTGGATTTCTCAGCACAGCGGCAAGTGTGACGGCTGACGAGGGTTCAACCACCTGTTTCATTCGAGTCCAGATAAGTCGCATTGCACTGACAATTTCTGTCTCACTGACAAGCAGAATGTCATCCACCTTTTCCCGCACGATTTCAAAATTCAATGCCCCCAGCGTGGTTTGCAATCCATCGGCCATCGTCTCAGGCGTATGCTCGGTCACCCGGACGCCGCTTTTGAACGAACGATAGGCATCGTCCGCCTGTTCCGGTTCGGCGCCATAGACACCTGTTTCACCGAGGCCTTTTGCGGCCGTGGCTGACCCTGCTAACAGACCGCCACCACCGACGGGTGTTATCAACGAATCCAGATCAGGAACCGCATCAAGCAATTCGAGTGCGGCGGTGCCCTGGCCGCAAATAATCCCTGCATCATCATAAGGCGGAACAAACAGCGCATGGGTTTCAGCCACGACTTCGTTTAACGTTTTCTGGCGGGCTGCAAGCGTTGACTCGCACTCGATAATTTTACCGCCATAGGATCGTATCGCGTCTTTCTTGACCTGGTTTGCATTCGCCGGAACCACGATAAATGCGGGTATTCCTCGCAAACCGGCTGCACAGGATAAAGCGGCACCATGATTTCCCGAGGAATGGGTGGCAACACCATTTTCTGCCTCTGTCGGGTCGAGAGAAAAAACCACATTCACCGCGCCACGCATCTTGAAAGCACCGACTCGCTGCAGGTGTTCAGCCTTAAAAAAAAGCTGCGCCCCTGCAAGCTCGTTGAGGAGATTGCTGGTCAGCACAGGCGTTAGATGAACGTAGGGTCTGATCCTCTCGTGCGCTAACCTGATCGTCTCTATGTCTATGGTCAGGCTCACCGTCATAACACCTTCACATTGCTGATCATGCGCAGGTCAGGCAATGACATCGTCCGCAAGCTTGTTGATCCCAGCGACAGGATCTTCACCCAGTGCCATCAGGGGAACAACCAATCGGTGAACACCTGCATCTGCCAATCCCTGCACGGCTTCCTTGCCACCAAATCCTGGCCACATGCAGGTAATCTCAATCTCCGCGAAATCACGGTCAATGCTGTCACAGCAGGTTTTGATCTTGTCCATATGACCGGTGAGCTCGCTGATATCCGTCGTCGGTGCAAACCAGCCGTTGCCGTGTTTAGCAATACGCTCATGGATCTTCCCCTTGATACCACCCATGACTACGGGCATGGGATTCTGGACAGGAATCGGATAACTTTTGAAATTGGACCAGCTGACAAATTCACTCTGGTGCTCGACCACGTCCCCGGACCAGACTTTTCGGATCGCGGTAACATAGTCATCAAATCTCGCACCACGTTTTTCGTAAGGGACACCCAGGGCTTCAAACTCTTCCCGCAGCCAGCCAATGCCCACACCCAACATAAACCGGCCGTTCGAGATCATATCCAGACTCGCCGCCTGTTTTGCCATATAAAGGGGATTAACCTGGGAGAGAATATTGACCCCGGTACCCAGTCGCAGCGTCGTGGTCTGGCTGGCAATTGCCGCCAGTGCAATAAGCGGGTCGATAAGATTTGCCTCGGGATCCGCGCCCATCTTGCCAGATTCGTTGTAGGGATATTTTGACTGGTAATCCATCGGAATGATCACATGTTCGAAGGTCCAGACCGATTCAAAGTCACGACTCTCTGCAAGCTGCGCAAGGCCAATCATTTGTTCCGTTGACTGTACGCCGATATTGACGGGTATTAATCCAAACTTCATTGGTAACTCTCCTTCTTTAGTTAAGAGTATTTAAGAGGATGATTTTTCTATTTTCGCCCATGAATCACGCAGGCCGACGATTTGGTTGAAAACCAGTGCGTCAGTTTTTGAATGCTTGCGATCAATACAGAAGTACCCTTCCCGCTCGAATTGAAACCGCTGCTCGATAGTCGCCTCTTTCAGGCTTTGCTCAACGAAGGCTTGTTTAACGGTCAGGGATGTCGGATTTATCAGGTCATGATAGTCCTCATCAGACGCATCGGGAAAATCGACGGTAAACAAAGGTTCATACAATCTCACTTCGGCGGGCAACGCATGTTGCACAGACACCCAGTGGATGACCCCCCTGACCTTTCGCCCTTCCGGATTCTTACCCAGGGTGTCCGGATCATAACTGCAGCGCAGTTCGATGATGTTGCCCTGTTCATCCTTGATAACTTCATTGGCCTTAATCACGTAGCCATATCTCAACCGGACCTCACCACCTGCGACCAGTCGTTTGTACTTGCGATTGGCTGCTTCGCGAAAATCCTCCCTGTCGATGTAGATTTCACGGGAAAAACACAGCTTACGCGTCCCCATGGATTCATCTTTCGGGTGATTGGCAACGGTCAGTTCCTCTGTCTTGTCTTCAGGGTAATTTTCCAGTACCAGCTTTAGCGGGTTCAGTACGCCCATGACTCGCGGTGCTGTATCTCCCAGATCATCCCTGATGCAACTCTCCAGCAATGCCAGTTCTACATTATTGTCACTCTTGGTCACGCCTATGCGGCGGCAAAAGTCGCGAATGGACGCGGGTGTGTACCCCTTGCGCCTTAAACCTGCAATTGTCGGCAAGCGCGGGTCGTCCCAGTCATCCACCAGCTTCTCTTCGACGAGTTGTTTTAATTTACGCTTGCTCATCACGGTGTACTGCAAATTGAGTCGCGAGAATTCGATTTGCTGCGGATGACAGTTCATTTTCAATTCATCCAGTACCCAGTCATACAAAGGGCGATGGTCTTCAAAACTGAGATCGCACAACGAATGGGTGATGCCCTCCAATGAATCTGAAATGCAATGGGTGTAGTCATACAAGGGATAGATGCACCAGGTGTCACCGGTTTGATGATGCTCGGTATGAAGGATCCTGTAGATCGCAGGATCCCGCATATTAATGTTGGGTGATGCCATGTCGATTTTGAGTCGCAGGACCTGCGCTCCGTCTTCAAACTCTCCGGCACGCATACGGCGAAACAGATCAAGATTTTCGTCAATTGTCCGACTTCTGTCAGCGCTCTCTTTACCGGCAGAAGTCAACGTGCCCCTGTTTACCCGGATTTCTTCGGCACTGCTGGAATCGACATAAGCCTTACCTTGCTTAATCAGGTTTTCTGCAAACTGGTAAAGTTGCTCAAAGTAATCCGACGCATTACGGACTTCGCGCCACTCAAATCCAAGCCAGGAAATATCTTCCTTGATGGCATCAATATAGCGAGTGTCTTCTTTCACCGGGTTGGTGTCATCAAATCGCAGGTAGGTGACACCGCCAAACTCCCTGGCGACACCAAAACTCAGGCAGATCGCCTTCGCATGGCCGATGTGTAGATAACCATTGGGCTCCGGCGGAAAGCGGGTAACCACGTTACCGCTGTTCCTGTTGTCCGCGACATCCTTTTCGATGATGTTTCGGATGAAATTAGATGGATATTTTTCAGGATCTTCCGACATTTAGTTCACTTAAACTCAGTAAGTTATTACAAAAACAAGGCACCACCACAGGTAATACAAACCATAACAAAAAGTAACCATTTTAGAGTGGTCTGTGACACGTTGATCGCGAATCGAACACTAACCGACGCGCCCACCATTGTGCCCGCGGCTAAAATAAGCCCCGGTATCCAATATACCTGGTCCCGGGCGATAAAGATGAACAGGGCAACAACACTCAGTACCGCCGTGGCTACCATTTTTAATGCGTTTGCCCGAACCAGATCATAGCGTAAGCCACCTGCCAGCGCTGCCAGTAATATAAATCCAACCCCGGCCTGGACAAAACCACCATAGACGCCAGCAAAAAACAACCCAAAGGCTGCGGCTGGCTTCTCCCTGACACTCAATGCGGAGGTCCCATCGGCAGGCGCAACCATGTCCGGACGGATCAACATCACCAGTGCCATCGCTATCATGCTCCCCAACAAGGTGGGTTTTAAAAGCCAGACCGGCAGATACGATGCCATCAATGCACCCAACACGGCCCCAACCAGTGTTGGAGCAAGCATTGGAACAATCGCAGCTGAATCAAGACGATCGTACTTCCTGAATCCTTTCACTGCCACCAGCGACTGCAGCAACACGCCAACACGGTTGGTCGCATTGGCTATATCCGCAGGCATTCCCATCATCATTAAGGCAGGTAAGGTGAGCATTGAGCCGCCCCCCGCCAGGGTATTGATAAAACCGGCAATCAGGCCAGCTATTAACAGAGCGGCAATACCAGCTATGGAAAGATCCAGCTCCACCAGACAAGTTCCTTACATCATGCAGTTAAATTCCAAAACGCATGGTATGCAGCTGGGCGGTAATGTCAAACCATTGTTGTTAAAACTATTTTTGTCGAATCAGTTAAAAACGGCAACAGATCCAGGCTAGAAAAACTGACCTGGGGAACCAGCAAAAAGTTGATCTTGCGCAAATTGCTGCCCGGCGTGAGTCGAAATAGACATGATCAGTGTCAGCCGTGTTGAGGCACTGTCTGGTCTAACCGAAGGCCAAACTGTCATCGTTTCCAGCTTGCGTGACTTCAACGATGCGGATGTGGTTTATCTGACCAAATGAGAAAACACTTGCAAGGTGGAATTCTGACGTTATGATAACCGCGATGAATAAGAATATGACAAAGCGATTTACACACTCAGCCCCGGCTAGATCTGACACCATGCGTGCAGATTACTTTTGGCTGGGCTTTTACTATTTCGATAATAGTTAGATCGCTTTAACCAAAACAGGCGGTCGAACCGCCTACAGGAAACCCCGATAGGCGTCGTCTACCGGGGTTTTTTTTTGAATCAAGCAGACAGCGCAAAGCGGGGCTGGACAATGACCAAGATCAAAGTGGATGACTTAAACGTGTTAAGTGAAGAAAAGCTGATAACACCGGAGCGGTTAAAGCACAAAGTGCCTATTTCTGAAAATGCCCTGGCGACTGTCTCCAACGCTCGAATAACGATCAAGAATATTATTGATCGCAAGGATCCGCGCTTGTTTCTGGTTGTCGGACCCTGCTCAATTCACGACATAGATGCCGCGTTGGACTACGCCCGGCGGTTAAAAGCCCTGGCTGAGGAAGTGTCCGATACGCTTTTTCTGGTGATGCGGGTGTACTTCGAAAAACCCAGGACCACCATTGGCTGGAAAGGCTTCATCAATGACCCACACCTGAACGATTCCTTCAACATTTCAGAAGGCCTCTTTCTTGGGCGTAATTTGCTGGCAGACTTGTCTGAAATGGGAATGCCGACATCGACAGAAGCACTGGACCCCATCTCTCCCCAGTTTTTGCAGGATCTGATTGCCTGGAGCGCGATTGGAGCGCGAACCACAGAATCCCAGACCCACAGAGAAATGGCCAGTGGTTTATCCTCAGCAGTGGGTTTCAAAAATGGCACTGACGGCGGTCTTGAGGTTGCCATCAATGCACTACAATCTGTCTCGGCTCCCCATCGCTTCCTGGGTATCAACCACCAGGGAGAAGTGTCAGTAATACACACGAAAGGCAATGGTCATGCCCACATTGTCTTACGCGGCGGTGGCGGAACAACAAACTACGATGCAGAGAACGTCAGCCACTGTGAGCAACGGTTACTCAAAGCCGGTATTGCAGCCAACGTAATGGTTGACTGCAGCCATGCCAACTCGGAAAAGAACCATGAACGGCAAGCCAACGTCTTGAGTGATGTTGCCGAGCAAATCAAACAGGGAAACCGCTCCGTCATCGGCTTCATGATAGAAAGTAACATTCACGCCGGAAACCAGAAGATCCCTCAAGACAGATCCAAACTGGCGTATGGCGTGTCAGTAACCGATGCTTGTGTCGACTGGAAAAAGACCGAGGAAATGATCCGGGGTCTCAGGACCCAGGTCAAAGATGTGCTGGCAGATCGACAGCCCCTCACCCCGGCGGACTCGTTAGCGAAGACAGGCTGAGCCGAACAGTTCGTACACGAGTCCATGGAAGACAACGAAGGCTTGAGACTAGAACAGTATTTTGAGATAAGAAGGTAGTAGCGTTGAAAGGAAAGGAAGGTCTTTCCTTTCAACGCGGATTGATCAGAAAAATCTCAACTGAGCTGAGTTTTATCTGTTGCAGATTTCTTTCCTTCACCCACCCTCTTATTTATAAAAAGCATTCTCGGTAACCGTGTGATCCGTCACATCCCTCACCGCTTTCAATTGCGGCAATTGTTCCAGCAACGTCTTCTCAACACCGTCTTTCAATGTCATATCGACCATACCGCAACCCTGGCACCCACCACCAAATTGCAGCACCGCAATGTCCTCATCAACAATCTCAACCAGGTTAACCATACCACCATGTGAAGCCAGACCAGGATTAACCTGACTATGAAGTATGTAATTGATCCTGTCCTCCAGGGGACTGTCATCGGATACCTGCGGTACCTTCGAGTTGGGCGCCTTGATGGTTAACTGCCCACCCATTCTGTCTTCCGCAAAATCCACCAGGGCATCTTCCAGGAACGTCTGGCTGCGACTGTCAATCCAGCCGGTAAAGCCCTTGTACTCAACCGGGATATCATCGTCCTGCTCTTCGCCTGGTTTACAGTAGGCAATACAAGTCTCGGCCATTGGGGTACCAGGATCTGTGATAAAGATCCGGATGCCGATATCTGCCGCTTCCTGCTTGGACAGCAGTTCGACAAAATATTCCTGCGCTCTTTCTGTAACTTCAACCATGGGAGGCCTCGATGCACCTGCATAATTTTAATGTAAAAGAGAAGTTTACTGAATCAAGCGTGCCTGCGCCAACTTATCTATGTAAGCCCCTGCTTTTACAGGGGTTTTCCATTACCTGGAGACTTATCCTGACAGTGAGGAACTATGAAGATCATTCATGCTTATCCCATAAGATCTTCAAATCGGACTGTAAAGATAGCTGCTAAACTGCAGCGATATTAAAGCCCCGGGCACCCCGGCCCTGGACCCAAGAGTTAGTAAAAATGAAACAGTCATCGAAGTACCAGCTCTTCAAAGAACACCTCAGCCAACGCATTTTAGTCATGGACGGTGCCATGGGCACCATGATCCAGGACCTGAAACTGACAGAGTCCGATTTTCGCGGTTCGCGTTTTGTCGATCATCCTACTGATCTCAAAGGTAACAACGAACTTCTTGCCCTGACGATGCCGGTTGCGCTGAAAGACATCCACTTGAAATACCTCCGTAGTGGTTCGGATATTATCGAAACCAACACGTTTACAGCCAATCGCGTTTCCCAGGCAGACTACGATTTGGAGGACTACGCCCGCGAAATAAACTTTAAAGCCGCCAGACTCGCGCGGCAAGCAGCTGACGAGGTAGCAACTCCGGACAAACCCAGGTTTGTAGCCGGTGCCGTGGGACCTACTACCCGCGCTGCCAGCCTGTCCCCCGACGTCAATGATCCAGGCTACCGCAGTGTTACCTTCGATGACTTGGTGGAGGACTATTCAGAAGCAATCACAGCCCTCATCGAAGGCGGTGTCGACATCATATTAATCGAAACCGTGTTTGACGTGTTGAACTCAAAAGCAGCAATCTATGCGGCACTTTCTGTTTTTGAATCACTGGATACCGAGTATCCCATCATGATCTCCGGCACTATTACAGACGCCAGTGGTCGATTGCTATCCGGCCAGACTGTCGAGGCGTTCTGGGCTTCCATTCGGCATGCCAATCCAATATCAGTTGGTTTTAACTGCGCGCTCGGTGCGGACGAACTTAGAACCTATGTCGAAGACATTTCCAAAGTTGCCGACTGTTACGTCAGCGCATATCCAAACCGCGGTCTACCCAACGAATTCGGCGAGTACGACGAAACCATTCCCGAGATGGTGACTTCAATGGAAAGTTACCTATCCTCTGGTCTCGTAAATATTATCGGTGGCTGCTGTGGCACAACCCCGGAACATATCGAGGAGTTTACTCGTATTTCTGCAACTCATTCGCCCCGAAAATTTGCACAGACCACCACGGATTGTTTATTAAGCGGGCTGGAACCCTTCCGTATCAATCAGGATTCGCTGTTTGTTAATATAGGCGAACGAACCAACGTCACCGGTTCCGCAAAATTTGCTCGCCTGATCCGTGAAGAAAGTTATGAAGAGGCATTGGATGTTGCCTTACAACAAGTTAACAACGGCGCGCAGATTATTGACATCAATATGGACGAAGGCATGCTTGATTCAAAAGCAGCCATGGTTCATTTTCTCAACCTGATTGCCGCGGAGCCTGATATCAGCCGAGTACCTGTCATGGTAGATTCCTCGAAGTGGGAAATTATCGAGGCTGGATTAAAGTGCCTGCAGGGTAAGTCCATCGTCAATTCCATCAGCCTCAAAGCGGGCGAAGCTGAATTCAAGGAACAGGCATCTATCTGCCGTAAGCATGGCGCTGCAGTCATTGTTATGGCTTTTGATGAAGATGGACAGGCCGACAGCCTGCAGCGCAAGCAACAAATTTGTCAAAGGTCTTATGACATCCTGGTTAACGATGTGGGATTCGAGCCCCAGGATATTATATTCGACCCCAATGTCTTTGCGGTTGCAACCGGTATCGAGGAGCACAATCTGTATGGCAAAGACTTTATTGATGCTTGTGAATTCATTACCAGGAGCCTGCCGCTGGCAAAAATATCCGGCGGGATTAGCAACGTTTCCTTTTCGTTCCGGGGGAACAACCAGGTACGCGAGGCGATACATGCGGTGTTCCTATACCACGCCATCAAAGCCGGGTTGACCATGGGTATTGTCAATGCCGGACAGCTGGCCATCTATGAAGAAATACCGCTAGAATTACGTGACAAGATAGAAGACGTCATTCTGCATCGAAGTGACGACGCCACAGAAGCCTTGTTAGAAGTCGCGGAACGTTTTGCAGGCAGAGGATCAAGCGCAAAAATCGAAGACCTCACCTGGCGCGAGGCTGATCCAGCTGAACGATTGGCTCATGCGCTGGTGAAAGGCATCAATACTTACATCATTGAAGACACTGAAGCCGCCCGAACACAATTCGACCGCCCCCTGGAAGTCATAGAAGGACCTCTAATGGACGGAATGAACCGGGTTGGAGACCTGTTCGGTGCTGGAAAAATGTTTTTGCCACAGGTAGTTAAAAGCGCGCGGGTTATGAAACAGGCGGTGTCGTACCTTGAACCTTATATTGAAGATGAGAAGGACGCAAAAAACCGTACCAAGGGCAAGATCCTGATGGCGACTGTCAAGGGTGATGTACATGATATTGGCAAGAACATCGTGGGCGTTGTGCTGCAGTGTAATAACTATGAGGTCATTGATCTTGGGGTGATGGTCTCCAGCGACAAAATTCTCAAGGCAGCCCAGGAAGAAAACGTCGACATCATCGGCCTGAGCGGGCTGATCACCCCTTCGCTTGATGAAATGGTTCATGTCGCGTCCGAATTGGAACGCCTGCAAATTAAATTGCCGCTGTTGATTGGGGGTGCGACAACATCCAAGGCGCATACTTCTGTAAAAATAGAACCCTGCTACCAATCGGAATCAACGGTTTATGTCGCTGATGCCTCCAGGGCTGTGGGTGTTGCTACCAAGCTAATGAGTGACGAGCTGAAACCAGACTACTGCAAAAGCATCCGGGAAGAATACGAGAAGATTCGCATCAGAAATAAAAATCGACGACCGAAAGGAAACGTGTTGCGGTTTATAGATGCCGTTGACAACCGAAGCCCCGTACAATGGCAGAATTACTCGCCACCAAAACCGTCATTCCTGGGGACCAGAGTCTTCGAAGACTACCCGATCGAGGAATTAATCGACTACATCGATTGGACTCCATTTTTCATTACCTGGGAACTCGCGGGAAAGTTTCCGCGCATACTTGAAGATGAGCTGGTGGGAGAAACAGCAACATCGTTATTCAACGATGCACAGCAAATGCTTAAGGAAATTGTTAGTAAGAAACTGATTAAAGCAAATGCGGTGATCGGATTCTGGCCTGCCAACAGTACTCAGCATAACGATATTGTATTGTTTAAAGATGATGAACGTACTCGACCTGATCAATGTTTGCATCATCTTCGCCAGCAGACTGACAAACCCAATGAACAACCAAATTTTTGCCTGGCCGATTATGTCGCGCCTGTGGATACGGGTTTGAAAGATTATGTCGGTGGCTTTGTGGTCAGTACAGGTCATGGTGTTGGGGCACTGGCAGCAGAATATGAAGCGGATAACGATGATTACAATGCGATTTTACTCAAATCCATTGCTGACCGACTGGCGGAAGCTTTTGCAGAAAGAATGCACGAGAGAGTTCGAAGGGAATTCTGGGGTTATGCAGAAGATGAATCCAGGACCAACGAAGAGTTGATCAAGGAATCCTATCAGGGTATACGGCCTGCGCCAGGTTATCCCGCGTGCCCGGACCATACCGAAAAAGGTCCATTGTTTGAGCTTCTGGGTGCAACCCAAAATCTCGGCGTGGATTTAACCGAGCACTACGCAATGACCCCCGCTGCGTCTGTCAGTGGTTTCTATTTCTCTCACCCGGATTCACGCTATTTTGGGTTGGGAAAAATCGACAAGGACCAGGTCGAAGACTATGCAAAAAGGAAGAAGATGGAAGTCAGTGAAGTCGAACGCTGGTTATCGCCGGTGCTCGTTTACCAATAGCGGCATTTTGTTACACTATGGCGAACTATTTATTGATGTACAGGAAACCTCATGGCCGATTCTGAAGATCCCCGGGACTCAGATCGTGAGCTGGATCAGGCTCCCTACCCGGATTCCATACAGAGCAAGCCACCCACGTTCCTGCAAATAGCCCTCAGCGTGGTCGCTGCAGCCTTTGGTGTGCAGACACAGGCGAACCAGGAGCGGGATTTTGCCAATGGTAAGCCCATTGTATTTATTATCGGCGGGCTGGTTTTTACCCTGCTGTTTGTACTTAGTATCATTGGCGTGGTGAATCTGGTTTTGGCGTGAAAGAATCTCTTAGAAACCGTAAAACCTTACTGTTTATACTCGCCGCTGCCAGCCCGGTCGCATTTTCAGCTTGGCAGACGTTGCTCAACAATTTCACCGTAGAAGTTGCAGCATTCACGGGCAAGGATATTGGCATGCTGCAGAGCCTGCGGGAAATTCCCGGTTTCCTTGCATTTACTGTCATCTATGTTCTCTTATTCATCAAGCAACAAAACTTTGCCATACTGTCCCTGTTACTGCTTGGCCTGGGTACCGCATTAACCGGGTTCTTTCCCAGTATCATCGGTCTATATCTAACAACGGTGCTGATGTCGATAGGATTCCACTACCTCGAAACGATGCAGACGTCGCTCAGCCTGCAATGGCTGGACAAACACGAGGCGCCCAGGGTATTGGGTCAAATTATCGGTGTACGCTCCTTCGCCACATTGGCTTGTCTGGGTAGTCTTTATCTTGTTCTTCAAGTACTTGAACCCAATTATATCGTCATCTACCTGATCGCCGGTACTGCGACCATGGCCATCGCCTTTTTCTGCTGGTTTGCCATTCCACACTTTGAAGACAGTGTCGTCCAGCGCAACGAATTGTTTCTTCGCAAACGTTACTGGTTGTACTACGCACTCACTTTTCTTGCCGGTGCAAGGCGACAGATCTTCACGGTGTTTGCGGGCTTTCTGCTCGTACAGAAATTCGGCTTTCCGCTGGAAAACATGGTATTGCTGGTACTGGTTAATTCGGCGATCAATATCTGGTTCGCCCCAAAGATTGGTCAATTGATTAGCTTCATCGGCGAGCGACGAGCCCTGACGCTTGAATACATGGGGTTAATCGGGATCTTTCTGACCTATGCCATCGTCGACAATGCCACCCTGGCCGTGGTGCTATACATTCTCGATCATATATTTTTCTCAATGGCTATCGCTATCAAGACTTACTTCCAGAAAATCGCAGACCCGGCAGACATATCCGCCACCGCGGGTATCAGTTTTACGATCAACCATATTGCAGCGGTGATCCTACCTGCGCTACTGGGTCTGGTATGGGTCATTAATCATGGTGCAGTTTTTGTGATTGGTGCCTTAATCGCAGCCTGTTCACTGCTGCTGTCGCAGTTGATTCCGGATACACCCAAAGAGGGCAAAGAGGTGCGTTGGACCGCCGAACGTCAAACGGCCAGTTAGCGCTAAGATGGAGCGTCGCCTGGGAGCAAAGAGTACGATACGTCTTTATCAGGACTATATTGCGGGGGCGCCGAGGCAGGGACGCAAAATTTGAGTGCACATATACGTGCGGTACGAGTCCAGATAAAGACATACCGTATTCGTAGCGGATTCCAGTATTGGTTTTGGCAGATCAAGGCTAGCTCAGAGGATCACACTATATATATCAGTCCTACTGATTGGAAACCCAGTAAACAATTGCGCAAACGACGATAAGTATGAGGAACACGATACTTATGGCGTCGACGACACTGTCAGCATCATGTTCGCTGGTATTTTCATTTTCTGTCATTGAATAAAACCCGTCACATTGAGATGTGCCGGATTATACGGGGCTAATCGCAGACTCGCCAGTTCCAGTCTTCTCCAAACAAAAGATGATCCTGCTCAATCTGCTATTGGCCATATACACCATGAATCTATCGATATAGAAAAACAGTAGTTTTATAACCGCGCTCAAGCTGGTATTTTGACGCCCTGCGAACAGCAAATTCTTCCATCTCCTAAATTTTAAGCAAAACACATGTATATCTATGATGATTATGACCATGCGATGGTCAATGAGCGCGCTGAGCAATATCGAGAACAAACTGATCGTTTTCTCGCAGGTGAGCTGTCCGCAGAAGAATTTCAGCAATTAAGGCTGCGCAACGGTTTGTATATTCAAAGACTGGCACCCATGTTGCGAATCTCGGTACCTTACGGCATGTTATCCAGCACTCAGCTTCGCAAGCTGGCGCATATTATACGTCACTATGATAAGGGCTATGCTCATCTAAGTACCCGACAGAATATACAACTGAATTGGCCTAAGCTCGAAGAGGTACCAGACATATTGAAGGAACTGGCATCCGTCGAGATGCATGCCATCCAATCCAGTGGCAGCTGTATTCGAAATGTCACAGGCGACCAGTACGCTGGTGTCGCTGTCGATGAAATAGAGGATAGCCGACCCTGGGCAGAACTGATTCGACAGTGGTCGACCTTTCACCCCGAATTCAACTGGTTACCCAGAAAATTCAAAATCGCAGTCACCGGTGCCCGTGAAGACAGGGCGGCAGTACAGGTGCATGATATCGGCGTAAGAATGATCGAACGGGATTCCATAGTCGGGTTCCAGATCCTTGCAGGTGGCGGGTTAGGCAGAACACCCGTGATCGGTTCCGTGATCAAGGACTTTCTCGAAAAACGACACCTGCTTACCTATATTGAAGCGGTACTTCGGGTCTACAATCGCTACGGTCGCCGGGACAACAAGTACAAAGCCAGGATCAAAATTCTGGTTCGTGCCATGAAACCGGAAGTCTTTGCACAAAAGGTCGAAGAGGAATGGCAAACCATCAAAGATGGTCCTGGAACACTTAACGATACCGAGATCAATCGGGCGAAATCATCCTTTACCCGGCCTGACTATCTGGAATTGACGGATGAAAGTGATGAGTTTGATTATCGGATCCAGGAGAACCTTGCATTTAGCACCTGGGTCGAACGAAACGTTAAAGCACACCAGCAGTCTGGCTACACGATTGTCAATCTTGCCATAAAGAAAACAGGTGTCGCGCCTGGCGATCTCACCGACGAGCAATTTGATACCATCGCTGACCTTGCCGATAAGTATAGCTTTGGTGAGGTCCGAGTTACCCACGAACAAAATGTCACCCTGGCTGATGTGTGCAGGCAAGACCTGTTTGCCTTGTGGAAAGAACTCTGTGCCGCCGATCTTGCTACCCCTAACCTGGGATTGTTAACGGATATGATATGTTGCCCTGGCGGGGACTATTGTTCTCTCGCTAACGCTAAATCCATACCGGTTGCAGAAGCGATTCAGCGGAAGTTTGATGACCTGGACTATCTGCATGATCTCGGCGACCTGGATCTCAATATTTCAGGCTGCATGAATGCCTGCGGACATCACCACGTGGGTAACATCGGAATCCTCGGAGTTGACAAGAGGGGGCAGGAATTCTTCCAGGTGTCAATCGGTGGATCTTCCCTTTCCAATACAGCTTTGGCGAAAATCCTGGGGCCTTCGTTTTCTCAGGAAGCGATCCCGGAAATTATACAAAAACTGGTTAACCTCTATGTTGAACAGCGTGAGGATGGTGAACAATTCGTTGAGACCTACAACCGAATCGGCATCCAACCGTTCAAAGATGCTGTTTACCCGGTTTAAAAAGCCAGCTTACTGAAACTGATAGAAGTATAAACAAGACTATAAATCATGCCCACCATCATAAAAGACAAGACCATTACAGAGAGTCCATTTGAACTGGTCGATGCAGAAAACGTGGACATCAGGGCAAATAATGTTTTATTGCCGTTGGCGTTTTTTTTGGAAAACAGCGCAGTAATCAAAGGCCGCAATGACATTGGGGTCTGGATTGACGCTGGTGAAGATGTAGAGGATATCGAAGCCGTGGTAAATCAGTTGCCCATCATTGCGCTGAACTTTCCTGCCTTTGGGGACGGCAGAGCATACTCAAGTGCCAACATTCTGAGGCGCAAGTTTGGCTACAAGGGCGAAATCAGGGCGGTAGGAGACGTGCGCCGTGATCAATTGGAACAAATGCTGAGCTGTGGCATCAATGCCTTTGATATGGCAGAGGGGCAAGACCTCGAACAGTCCCTGAGCGGGTTAAAACACTTCAGTCACAACTACCAGGGAACAATTGATCGGCCCGAGCCCTTATTCAGGCACCGTAAATAGATAAGGCTAACAAGCTGCAAGCTAATAAATCGGCCAAGGCTACAGTTTGAAGCGCTAATCGCATAGTATCGACGTATGGAAAGCGATCCTCTTTTATATTCTTTTTTTCTGATTTTTACCTCTGCGGCGGTTCTTGCCACAATCGCTCTTTTTACCCGTCAGCCGTTGATCGTTGCTTACATTGCCATTGGAATCCTGCTTGGCCCCTCTGCGACATCGTTAATTTCAGATCCGACATTGATTAGCAGCATCGCGAAGATAGGCATCATTTTCCTGCTATTCTTGCTGGGTCTTGATATGCAACCGTCGAAGCTGGGCAATATGCTCAAAGATGCCTTGTTTGTTGGCCTACTTAGCTCCGCATCGTTTTTTGGTCTTGGTTTTCTGGTGGGTACTCTCTTCGGCTACACCACTATCGAATGCCTTATTATTGGCATCGCACTGATGTTTTCCAGCACGATTATCGGCATCAAGCTCTTGCCAACAACTGTCCTGCATCATCGTCACACGGGCGAGCTCGTGGTGAGTCTGTTACTGATCCAGGACCTCATCGCCATTATTGCCTTGCTGGTGATTACCGGCGATCTCTTTGGTTCATCCGGTGCATCTAAACTTGCCACCATCGTCATCGCCTTCCCCGCTCTAATCCTGGTAGCATTTCTGTTTGTGAAATTCGTGTTACTAAAACTGCTAACCAGGTTCGATGCTTTTCACGAATACATCTTCCTGATCGCTATCGGCTGGTGCCTGGGCTTATCGGAGATGGCGGAAATGGTCGGTTTGTCCCATGAGATTGGCGCTTTTGTGGCCGGAGTTACCATCGCCACGAGTCCCATCGCGTTGTATATTGCCAACCACCTGAAACCCCTGAGAGACTTTTTCCTGGTGCTGTTTTTCTTCTCTCTTGGCGCAGGATTTCAGTTGCATCTGTTAGGGGAGGTGATTGTTCCCGCTATATTACTCGCGGTGGTGGTGTTACTGATTAAGCCATTGATTTTCAGAGTGTTGTTGATCCGTATCAGTGAGACGGCAAACATGAGCTGGGAAGTTGGGTTTCGACTGGGTCAGATAAGCGAGTTCTCATTACTCATCGCGTTTATGTCTACGAGTCATGCGCTGATCAGTCAAAGTGTGTCACACGTCATTCAGGCGACGGCAATCATTACCTTCTTGATCTCCTCATACATCGTGGTGCTGCGCTTTCCCACACCGATTGCAGTGTCTGACGAACTCAGGCGAGACTAGTCGGGGTATAAACTATCATGCATGGCTTAGCAGTGTTCGGCCGCTGACATGACCGCTGATAATTTCATCCATCACCGAAGACAGTCCAGACAATCCAATTTCAGTCGTCACGGCCTCCAGGCCATTGAGTTTCCAGTCCGAAGCCAGCCGATCCCAGATCCGGTTTTTGTTATCAATCGGTATTTCCACGGAGTCAACGCCAAGAATATTAATGCCGCGGAGAATAAATGGCAGCACGCTGGCAGAAAATGATGGTGATGCAACGAGGCCACAGATCGCAACACTGCCCTGCGGATGTAGCGTCTTGATAACATTGGAGAGAATTTCACCACCCACGCAATCAATGGCGTGAGCCCATTGTGGCGCCAGCATGGGACGTTTATTCTTTTCACTAAGATCATCTCGACCAATGACGGATGTCGCCCCCAACGATTTCAGGTAGGCTGATTTATCCGCCTTGCCTGAACTGGCGACAACTTCAAAGCCGAGATTTGCCAACAGCATCACCGCGATGGAACCGACACCACCGGTTGCTCCCGTGACCAGCACGGGGCCATCATCGGGACTTGCGCCCATCATTTGAATTTTTTCGAGGCAGAGCGCTGCGGTGAACCCGGCGGTACCGATTACCATGCTTTCTTTCGCCGAGAGACCATCAGGCATCGGTGTTACCCAGCTGGCGGGCACACGAATGTATTCACCGTAGCCACCTGGAGTATTCATACCGAGATCAAATCCTATGCAGATCACCGCGTCTCCTTGCTTGAAATCCGGGTTTGAGGAAGCAGCAACGACACCAGCGGCGTCGATACCGGGCGTATGAGGGTAAACGCGGGTTACTCCTGGCATACCTTTTGAGGACATTGCGTCTTTGTAGTTGACCGAGGAATATGCAACTTTGATCAGTACCTCACCGTCAGGTAAATCATCAACAGAACGCTCGATCACAGCATGGGTGACATCGGTTTCGGTTTTCTCGACCCAAAATGCGTCAAATGTAGTCATTGGCGTTCTCGATTAGTTAGTGCCCAATCATAAGTGATTATGTGTACTTTTATGTGTACTTTTCCAGTCACGTTTTGCGCTATCAAAATAGACTCAATATACGCAAAGTCGGGTGCTGGAGTCGAAATT
>LWDU01000045.1_pt1 | contig 69250 bp, 78 predicted proteins | sample 727161 | NCBI WGS metagenome assembly LWDU01 (sample SAMN04566230, study PRJNA314399) | hydrothermal vent metagenome | isolation source: deep sea hydrothermal plume seawater | place: Mexico: Gulf of California, Guaymas Basin | collected 2004-07-11 | reverse complement strand
TTGCCCGTTGAGCTGATGGTCATTTTAGTGCCAGAGGACACCCCAAAATTCAATGAATTATTAGCTTTAGTTTGTCGTATTTGATTGTATCCGATGCCTAGCGCAACTCCACCGCTAGAACTCGTAAATGTGGCTATATTAGTCTCAGAAAAACTGTCGCTAGATGTAGTGGCTATCGTCCCCGTGACATCAATCCCCGAGGCTGTACTACTCAAATTGGGTATCGTAGCGTTATCTAAATTCGCGCTTTTTACATCACCAGACGAGTCTAACAGGTCGGCTAAGGTTCTTGCTCTACTCATAAAATTCTCTCTATCCTACTGGCGATTCAGCAAATCTTTGCCGCCATATTTTTGCTAATGTTATTTTAAAACTTCGTTGACAGGTATTTATACTAATTATTTCTAGGCAATCTTAGTTAGTTTTAATAAAACACCATGTGTTGTGTCTAATATATTATATACTTGACCATCTTCACATATACCATAAAGACGCATATTACTTATATCATTATCAATTTCAATCTCGTTTTCATCGTCCCTAGATATAGTATAAGCTAATCTATCTATTGTATTAATATAGAACATTGTTATGTCTCCTTTACTATTTCAAATAATGTCCTACTTAGTACCCGCTCAGCAGATATTGAAACGAATAATTCATTAAATATTATATAACCGTACTGTCGTGAATATAGACATATAATAATTCTTTCATCATCCTCATACCATACATGCCCTTCTTCGTCCCCATTTGTAAAAGATTGCTTAATACCCGCGACATTGGCTGTCAACTGACAGTAGTATAGTTTATCGTCTTCAGGTTCATCTATCTTCACCAGCAAATGGGGTTCACCCATGACGATTGACGTTAACCATGCACTACTATCTTGTAGTGACATGGCGCCAAATTCCTCAGTAAAAACATCTGGTAATGTTCTTAGGAGGTTGAGTAAGATTGTTCGCATTGGCGTACCAAAGGTTTTATGGTATGCCATTACTAAACACCTAGCAAACGAATGATTCAGATACCCACTACCAATACTACTTAATGGATTATCGTCCTCGTCTACACCAGTTGCCTTATCATAGACTGCGGATATTTTTGTAACGTCATTTTGATATTGTTTTAATAAATCTAACATTAATTACCCTATTGTAAGTGTTACGTTTGAATATGCATGACAATAGGAGTTAGCGGAGCGACCATTTGCGGCACCATTAATATAAAGAATAGCTTTTGTTATGTCCTTGGAAGTATTAGTCTTCCATGCCACATTGATGTTCCCTGAACTGTATCCACACCAACCAGTAGTGTGTAGAAGTGTTGAACCACTGTACAGTGCCACTTTATATCGCAGATAAAAGAAGATGTTATAACTCCTGTTAGTCCAGATGCCGTGGTTGCTGACATGGGTATACACATTACCTACTACCTTAATAGTAGTTGATCCAGCAGTTACTGGAAGACCACCAAAAGTCTTGGAATTTGAGGAAGTCTGTCCGTGGGTAATATTGTCTCTGGTTGTCGAATAAGTAAAAGTCGATCTCGTTGCTGGTGGCTTCGTCCATATAGTACTACCGTTGAACTTAACAGTACTGATATCCGTACCATTAACCTTTACATTGTTATAGTTACTAAAATTATAAGATGCCAATTATATGTCCTATTGTTAAGTAGTTATGTAGATATATATAGCGTTTTACCGGACACACTAAAGGTAGCGCCAACAGAACCTTTTGAACCCGTACTACCTTTTGAACCCGTACTACCTTTTGCTCCAGCAGAACCCTTTGCACCAGTAGAACCCTTTGCTCCAGCAGAACCTGTACTACCTTTTGGGCCAGTGGCACCTCTTGCCCCAGCTGATCCATTAGAACCTTTTGCTCCCGTAGCCCCTGTATCACCTTTAACCCCTTGGTTTCCTTTACGGAGTAATTCATTAATACTAGGCTCATCTCCTTCGCAGATATCAATGCGGGGTTCCCACATCCAGACTTCATTGGCCACACTTGTGGCGTTATAGAATTGGTATGCCCTGATAAAGCTGCTAGTGCTCGTAGAACTCCACTTAAAACTAGACGTACCAACTATTCGTTCCCCTGTGGACACACGGTAGATACTCCCATTAGGGTAGCTATTACCAGTATCATGTGCATGAACATAGCCCACGACTAGATACCACTCATTCTCAAGGGCAAAATCACCTACCCAGAAGTAAGGGTTTCCATTGGGAGTACCCCCCATGCTACGCACACTCCCACCCGTACCCATATATTTACTACCGTTATCAGAATCTGCCTTAAAAAACATAGAGAATCTATAACGCTTACTTGGATCAATAGATACAGAAGAACTGTTAAATCCTCCGTCTGCTCCATTATCGGTACTCTTATTGGTGGCTTTCCATATAATGTCCCGACCCCCGAAAGGGGTTTCATCTTCTTCTCTGTTCTGTTCGTTAGTAGCTCCGTTGGCGTTAAAGTACGACATGCTTCCATCCCCTGGGGTAAATGGCTTTCTGTCCTTAAGCAAGTCAGTCTCAGTGAACGGGTTTGGGCCAATTGACCCTGTTGCCCCAGTGCTTCCATTGCTACCTTTTGCTCCGGTGCTTCCAGTGTTACCCTTCGCTCCTTGAGGGCCAGTAGATCCTTTTGGGCCAGTATCACCTTTTAACTGTGATTTAACAGACGATGGCAAGGAACCTACATTTCTTAATGTGGCATCCGCTTTAGTAGCAACAAGATTAATCATTGTTGTTACATGGTTTTTATCATCACCTATTGCAGCTGCAAGTTCATTTAAAGTATTTAATGTTGTAGGTGCAGAATCAATTAGACTCGCTATTCTAGTATCAACATTTATTGACAAATCTCTGAGGGCTTTAGATGATGCGAATGAATCAGGATCATCTACATTGTAAGAGTCGGATATTTCCAATTCCTGTTCATCTTCTTCCTTTGATGCTATCCATCGTTTACCGTCAAATTTATAAGCCTTTTCTCCAAAATCAATGACATCATCTTTCTTCTTCAGATTAAAGTTAAAATCTTTCTTATGTTGTCTTAGTTTTCTTTTAAAAAAGTTTTTCCAATTCTTCTTTGCCATCTTAAATTATACCCCTATCCATTGTAGTGTACCTGATACGTTACCTGCGATAGATACTATATCATCATCATCATCGTACCAAATATCACCCACACTAAACCCTGATGTAGGAGCTGCGTTTTGATTAAATACTTTAGGGACATTTTTACCAGAAATAGTCAGATTCCCGCCCATCTCTACATTGCCATCTGATCGGATGCGCATGCGTTCATACCCACCAGCATAAATTATTTGGTTCACACCAGAAGCACCGTAGTAAACCATATCCTCACTACCGTCTAGTTGTATATACGAAAGCTGTGAACCATCATTATGAAAACGTATGGCTGCACCACCACCACCATCCTTCTCGATAATGATATCGGAACTTGTACCAGCGTCTATGTGTAAAGTGCCGTCAATTGAGCTAGTCCCTATCCCAACATTGCCGTCAGACCGTACATACATAACACTTGATGCATCGGCCTTTCTAAGATGCATAACAGCACTTGTTGCATCGACTGTTTTTGAATCAACAGTAAACGCCCAATCAGCGTGACCGCTATAACCATTGTTTGTTACTATAAGTTTTGATAATGGAGCGGAAGAACCAATACCAACATTGCCCGTAGTCCCTGAGATACGCATCCGTGTTGTCGCTGCAGCTGGCCCCCAAGAACCTCCTATCCCTGCCGTAGAGAAACTAATACCACCATTGTCACTGTTGAGTATTGTCCCTATTTCTATTGCTGAATGATTCGTGTTACCCGAAGTGGATTTTAAAACTAAGTTTCCAGATGCTCCAGAGTCTCCATAAACAATCCCCGAGACATCGAGATCCCCAGTTAATGTACCACCAGACAATGGGAGCTTGGTGTCTATCTGAGTTTGGATAGCCGAGGTAACGCCATCTACGTAGTTCAGTTCGGTTGCTGTTGATGTAACATCTGAAATGTCTCCTACAACAATGTTACCCAAGGAGAACGTCCCATACGCTATGATGTCAACAAGCTGATTAACAGCTGCACCCGATGCTAAGACGATTGCCGTTCCTGACGTATCGGTGAAGTCAGAAGTGTGTAGTTTAACGCCATCCAAATATACATCAACAAACCCAAAATCAAAACCACCCGACACAGGAAAAGATGTTTGACCCTCCGTGGCAGTAAAAGACTGTCTTCGTGATGTTCCGTTTACCCTTGAACCTGCATCTTCCCATCCTATATTTGAATAAATCTTCAATTTCGAGAGAGTAGTATCAAAATACATATCACCAAGACTAACGTCTGTGGTTGGCGCGGAAGCGGATACACTATATTCATTGGCGTAACGGTTAACATCCTCAATACTTGCCGCAACCGTGTTCATGTTGGTTACGTTGGTAGATGTTCCCAGGGTATTCATATCAGAAACTACGCCAGCAGTTCCTAATGCCGAGCAAGCCTAGTTGAGTAACTTTACCTGCCACTGCCACGACATCCGAGCTAGTTGCCCAATGTTTAGCGGAGTAATTAGTACCATCAACAGTTGTCCCTGTTTTAGATGCCCAATCCTCAGCCAAATCTTGAGCAGTTACGGCATTAGTCTCAGCCGACTCTGCCGCAGTAACTGCCACTGTAAGGGCCATCGCATCCCCGTAAAGTGCTAGTGTGGCAGTATTGAAAGAGGCGGCAGTCGAAACAAACCCCTCAGCCGTATCAGCACTTGCACTAGCATCACTTGCTTTTTGTGTTGCCGTAGCTGCACTTCCACTAGCATCACTGGCTTTCTGCGTAGCTATTCCAGCATCACTAGAAGCTGATGCAACTGCTGATGCAACTGCTGTAGTATCCCCGAAAATTGCTAATGTGGCAGCATATGAAGCTGCTGTGTCAATTGTGTCTTGATCTGTAGCTACCAAATCTGCTGCTACTGCTATCCTATCTAAACCAGTTTGTACCTTATCCTCTTCTGCTAATCCTTCGGATATTAGAGCGGCTGCTGCGCTATTGGCAGAATTGTTTGCTTGTGTGGTAGCCGTTAAAGCTGCTGACGTTGATGTTGCCTCTGGATCTTCCCATACAACACCATTATAAAATTTAGTATGATTAAGTGTACTATTAAAATATGTAGCACCAATAAGTAAAGCGTTCCCGTCATTATCTAACGAAGGATCAGCAGTTTTAGTCCCTAAGTACCTGTCATCAAATGTGTCATATAACGACTCCACTGCCGCTCTATCTATACCTGTGCTAACAACATCCGAGTTAGTTGCGACCCTATCTAGCCCTGTTTGTACTTTATCAGCTTCCGCTGACACAACATCAGCATGGGTTAAAACAACATCTGCGTGGGTAAGAATAACATCTGCATGGGTAAGGCTAACGTCTGCACTAGTTAATACAGCGTCAGCATTAGTCACTATTCGATCTAGCCCTGTTTGTACTTTGTCCGCTTCTGCTAAAACTACATCAGCGTGAGTAAGTACGACATCAGCATTAGTAGTTACCCTATCTAATCCAGTCTGTACTTTATCAGCCTCTACTGAAATAACATCAGCATTGGTAATACCTACGTTTACGTTGGTAATATCTACATTTACGTTGGTAGCAACTCTATCTAGACTTGTCTGTACCTTATCTAAGTTGACTGCAACTCTGTCTAACCCAGTTTGTACCTTATCAGCTTCTACTAATACAACGTCAGCATTAGTAGTGACTACATCAGCAGTGGTAGTAACAACATCAGCAGCAGTAAGCACTGCATCAGCGTTGGTTGCAATTTTATCAGCAGCGGTAGCTACAACATCTAACCCTGTCAGAACAACATCAGCCGCAGTTAATACTACATCTGCATTAGTAGCAACTCTATCGGCTGCTGTAGCAATTCTGTCTAAACCGGTTTGTACTTTGTCAGCTTCTGCTGACACTACGTCAGCTGCAGTAGCTATTCTATCTAAGCCTGTCTGAACCTTGTCTGCTTCTGCGGATACAACATCAGCATTAGTTGATACTACATCAGCGTTAGTTGCAATCCTGTCTAAGCCAGTTTGTACTTTGTCGGCTTCAGCCAGTACAACATCTGCGGCTACTGCAATTCTATCTAATCCTGTTTGAACTTTATCTGCTTCTGCTAATACTACATCTGCATTTGTAAGAACTACGTCAGCATTAGTAGCGACTTTATCGGCTGCTGTGTCTATGGTATCTTGATTGGTTGCTACTAAATCTGCTGCCGTATCAATCGTATCTTGGTTAGTTGCTGCAAGGTCTAACCCTGTTAATATAACATCGGCATTAGTTGTTACCACATCGGCATTAGTAGTGACTACATCTGCTATTGTCAATACTACATCAGCATTGGTAGCAACCCTGTCAGCAGCAGTGGCTAATGCATCAGCTGCAGTAAGAATTGCCTTAGCAGTTGATATACTAGCCTGTGCGGTAGCAGTATTTGCACTTGTTAAGGCTTCACTAGCTTTTGTAGTTGCAGTATTTGCACCTGAAGTAACTGTAGCTTCTGGATCTTCCCAAGCTGAGCCATTATAAAATCTTGTGTGGTTATTTGTACTATTAAAATATATAGCCCCAATCAGTAGAGCATTACCATCATTGTCTAACGAAGGGTCTGATGTTTTAGAACCAAGGTACCTATCATCAAATGTGTCATAGAGCGATTCAATTGCTGACCTGTCAGCATTTGTAACAAGCACATCCGCACCGGTCAATATTACATCTGCGTTAGTTGTTACCACATCCGCATTGGTAATAACTACATCTGCAGTAGTAAGTACCAAGTCTGCTGCTGTATCTAATGTATCTTGGTCGGTAAGTACCAAGTTTGCTGCTACTGCACCCTCACTTGCTAATGCTGCTGCTGCACTTGCAGAGGCTGCATTTGCCTTTGCTAATGCTATAGCTGCTTGATTAGAAGAATCTAAAACAGCATCTAAATTTTCTGCTATTGCTTTAACACTTTCAATATCAGTTGCAACTGTATTTAGAGAAGGAATATTAGCACTAACATCAATAACGTCATCTACATTAGTACTAACAGAAATAACTTCATCAATAGCTTCACCAACAATAATGATATTAGGCGCACTATCAGCAACTATATTTGTATTATCTACATAGGTAGATACTTCATTACCATCAATGTCATAGCCTATACCTACAATAGTGGAGGAAGGTTTTCTCATTATACAAACCCTTTTTTAGTTAACCAATAAGCATGTTTACTATATACATCCGGTATAAGCCCTAAGCGTCTAACCTTAGAAATACTTTCTAGATAAGTAACTTTAAATCCAGTAGCTACAGTATTGTCTGCTATACCTAAAGAATGTTGGGCTAAATAACCTACGTAACTAGTAATGCATTCAAGGAATGTTGTAGGCAGAGAAATATCATCTAAATCAGTTACCACTTTATCAAACTCTTTTAAATAAATAATAGATAAAAAATCAGTTGTTGTTGCTGAAGCCTTATTTAATCCATAATATTCTATGTTATTAAATGAAGGTATATAGACGGACATGAGGGGATCTGCAGCACCATTTAAACTGAGCTCTACACCATCTGATCTAAATACACCTATTATCTTAATTACTTTAGCAGCTGAAATGGAGTACTTTGCTACGTTTTCTTGAAGAGTTAAAAATACCTCACTCTCATTCAAATTAAATTCATTATTAATATCTACAATAGCTCTATTAATATAATTAAATACCTGACTCCTATCCGTAGTGGGGTCTAATAAAGCTTCTGATAAATGGGAGTTAGACAACTCACCATGTTTTAATGCATTAAGAACATCTATTACTTTCATAATATCCTTTGGGTTATATCCGTTATAAATGCTCTCTTAAGAAGAACCTTACGTACCTTCTTGATGTCTGCATTAGTTTTTATATTATCTTCAACCCAGTCTTCTAGTTCACAAGGAGCTAGATCATTTAATTCTAAGATACCTTTATTACACTTTACATGATAACAGTGTTTATTCTCTTTATTTACTTTAACTTTAAGTAACAATTATTGTAATCTTATACCTTAACTAGGGAAATGCTGCAATAGAAACTATATATGTCTTTAAGTATTCAAACTTTTGGAGGTTGGGATATCCACATAATGGAAAGACGCTATAGCACTCACTATCTCAGCCTCGCTCTCCGCAATTTCAATCTCACCCTTCACACGATCCCGTTCTGAAAGTAGATTGTTTTTCCAGCTGCGAACTGACGCTGAATAGTCTAAGGAAGCTTGTTCCTCCAAAGTAAGACCTGTAGCTGAGGTTATACTCTTGATGCTCAACTCTGCCCAGATATCTAACAGGTTTACCTGTTTCCACATCGGCATATGAGAGTCTTTTACTATATAACGGTAAAGATTTACCTTAAGTATATTGTACTCAGATTTTCGGAAGGGGATTATGTCAATAACCCAGACACCGTCTACATAATGATGATTCTCAGAAGGTCTCTTAGACCTATAAGCTAATTGCTTATCTTCCGTTAGATACACTGTGTTAAGAATATCTAGAGGAGACAGATCACTGACTATATTCTTCCCATAGAACCCCAACTCCCCTATACCTTCTACAATTGCAGCATTTACCGTCATTAAAGAAATACAATTTCCATCTTGATCGAAATATCCTACCTGATTCCCTACAACACCCACTAAAACTCTCCTACCATTTGTAATTTATCTTGAGCATAAGACCTAATATCCCCCATGGGGTCTTCTGGGTCGGAGTAAAACTGCCCAAATACACTATGACTGCCCCACTGAAATGAGGTTGCAGAAAGAAATCTCACACCTAGAGCTAATTCCCCGTCATAGTCTTCATAGTCAGGGTATAAACCACCCGCATAAACATATAAATTCCTATCTTCGTGTACAGTTGCGGACATAAAAAGATCGGGTTGCGTTGGTACAGTAACGTGGTGAGCACCATAATGCATACCTGCCGCAACGATGTTAGCATATGTATTATTAGACGAAAATACCACCTCTCCTGAACTATTAAAAACCTCTAACCCGTAATTATTTTGTGGCCCCATCGCTACAGGACTGAAAACCGCTACTTCTAATGGTACACCATAAGCCCGTTTGTTTTCACCCCCGTATGATCCGTATATACCCCCGTAATACGTCCACTCAGGTTCATCAGCCCAATGAGTACCATTAGCATGCCTTTTCCATGGATCATAATGCTTATTAACCCAGCCGTTATGAGAGAACCATAATTTGTTGCCTGGGATTATTGTCAATGGTCTAAAGAACATAAGATAATCTTGATCGTGAGGTACTTCTACATATCCTCCTAAATTGATTGTAGAGAGAGAAAAAAGACTATAGTTACGAAAGTTTTGATCTATCTGGGTAATACCATTATTATTTTTACTTGAAAATCCAAAGCTCATGTTATCCTCCTAAAGGTTTAATCTGTACCTAATTTTAATACCTAAGAATTTGAATTTTGGTCGCTCGTATAACTGTTCCACCATATAACATATAATATCCCCTAATTCTGTTAGTTTCAGGTACCAGTTCAAGGAAATTATTACTTGTGGAGACAGCCCACGTACCATCCAGCCTCATGCCAGGGACAGGGATATAAAAGAAACCTGGCGACAGTAATAGCTGATGCGTTATAGTGGCGTGAACCCTTGTGATCCTATAAGTAGTATCTAATATTATATCTCCACCAGAGTTCCGTACTTGTAAACCATATGGCATTATACTATTCCTACTAGCTTACGCATTTAGGTTCCCCATTTTAACTCTTACAGTTCCACTCGCATCATAAACTTTTATTGAATCTCCATCCATCTCTATACGTTGTCCTGCTACACTCGATTTTACTGAGAAATTAGAATTCCCAACAAGTTTAATACTCCCTACTTGAGCCGAGCCTATTGCAGCATCGGCTATATAAGTAGATGCAGTACCACTAGTAATTTGTCCACCAATATTAGTACCAAATGTAGCACCTACAGTTGCATTAGCAGCAGCGGTTGAAGAATCCAACCTTACAATAGTTACATCATCTGTATATGCCCCACTTACGGTACATTTAATCTTAACCGATTCAGCAGTTCCAAATTGTGCCGCTGTTACTATGTAGGTATTCGATGTAGAGACTCTGGGAGCTGTCTGGCATCCTACTTGCGACCACACATAAGTGGGAGAGGATACTCCACTAACTGTTGCCGTAAAAGTGATAGCACTCTGCCCACTATCTAAGGCGGTATCTGTAGATGTAAAACTAGTTTGTCTGCTAGATGTTACAACCACTGCTGGCCCCTGAGCCCCAGCCGAACCAATCATATCCCCCTTAACTGCTTTAACAAAGAGAGAGTTATTCCCCATCCCACTCCAGTTCAATATCACAACACTAGCCCATTTAGCACTGCTAGTGGGTGTATAGGTGAAATTTTGAGTCTGGTATGAAGTAGTTACTGCCTTATTCTCCTTGGTGGGAGAAATAGTCCCATTCCTCGTATCCTCTTGAACAACCGAGTTTGTAGCTGAATTAGAAATCGCTAACTTACCAGATGGCAAATCACTATCATACTCATATACCCTGACATAAAGCCCAGTGCTAGCAGCAGATGACGATTTATAAGTTACAGAGAACTTAACAACATTGCCCGCTTCTACATTAAATGCTGGGTAAGCCATACCTGTGGCGGTGTCTGTGTCAGACTGTAGCACTAAGGCTGCTTCTGATTCATCGTAAGTGACTGAACTATAATCAGCGTTACTGTATGCAGGTACAGCGTCAAAGCCTGGGCCGCGAGCAGTTGACCCTACGAACTTAACATATGTTAAGTTTGCAGGAATATCAGACATAGTTATTGGGGCAGTCTCTGTCCACTCATAGAAGTTAACGTAATCTTTATTTCTGCTTCTTTTACTAAAAGAAGCATTAGTTCCAGCTGCATCATCAGCGTACACAGGTAACACACCAGAGTGGTCACCATCCTCACCAATGAATAAGGTATAAGTAAGTGGTGGAGTAGGAGTAGGTACATCTGTAGGTGCGTTACCTGTCCACTCATAGTAATTAGCATATCTTCTAGTACCTTGAGTAAACGATGCATCGGTGCCAGAGGCATCAGTTGCGTATATGATTTTAACACCAGAAGACGTACCGTCATCAATAGTTGTAGTGGTACCATCACTGAATGTTAATGTGGTTACACCAGCAACTGTGCTAGTACTTACAGTTAGTGCGTCTGCATCAATACCTTTAATTGCTATAATAGTAGAGGTACTGGTTGTAGTAGCATCACTATAGGTAATAGTGGTTTTGTTCCACAAGTAGGGCGATGTATCACTTAAAGGAAGAGTGGCTGTAATAGTATCATCCCAAGTTGTAGGAGCAATAGTATCTGAATTACTTTTAGCGTATACCTCTCCTATAGAGGATATTCCTCGACCATCTTCAACATACTGTGTGATTAAACTCACAGGACTATTGATGTCGGCACCTATGGTTCTAGTATTTGCATTATAGTTCCATAAATATTGGTTAGTGGACGTTGGATTCTGTGGGCTTGTTAGCCATGAACCAGACTCAATAGTTGGAGCATTAGTGCTATTAGTTAATTTATAATGCTCAACGGTACCAGTGTAACTATCGCCATTAATACCTGCTTTACTCTTAGAAAAAGATTGTTGCGTTGTAATACTTAAAGCTGATCCATCAAATCTCTTACCTGTAATTGTATAAATAATAGAGGATACATCTGTACTAGCAGCCACTGCACTATGATCGCCAATAGTTAAATGATCCCCTGAGTCAGTTAATGTACCTAAAGTAATGTTGGTGGCTGCAGTAGTAACTTTCCAAGTACCATTATCTGTACCCGTCTCATCATATATTATCTCCCTAGCACCATCAAAAACTCTAAGCGTTGTGCCTGATCCAGTATAAGACCCTACAGTACCGTCAACTCCAGCAGAAAATGTATGTGTTTCATTACCTAAAATAGTGGTAATGGCATCAACACCCTTAACTGCATAAAGAGTCCAGTTACTATTATAATCAATAGGATATACGGGTACAGTAAAAACCGTACTAGAGGTATGTGCGTTCATACAACTCCACCCATAACCTAATGCACCGAGCACAATATCCCCAACTTTATAAGCAGTTCCAGTGACCCAATACCCTTTAAATACATTTCTGGTTGCAAAATCAGAGGAAATGCCTGTACCGCTAGACAAGATTGTATTTCCAGCAGTATCTGTAACAGTAAGCTCATTAAAATAAGCTGCACCGGTTTTATTTATGTGCCATCCCTGCTTAAAAATATCATCCCAGTTACCACTTTCAATATAATTACCAATCTTAGCATTAGTAATTGAAGCGTCTTCTATATATGCATCCCTAATAAATACATCCCCACCCTTCACTTCAAAGGGAGGATGCACAGAATCGTTTAATGGATTAATAATTGAGAAGGTATCTGCTCTTACCCAAAACTTACTTAATCCCTCACCTACAGCAGGTATAGTTGGATCTTCAGGAATTTCATTCCCTTCGGAATCTAAAATAGGATCCCCATTGGAATCCAGAAGAACAGTAGGAGGAGTATAGTTAGGTGATTTGGCTAATAGTCCGAAGCCAGAGATATTCCCACCAACATCAATAGTTACCCCATAACTAGCAGATAGCCCATTAACAGATTCAGTCACAGTAGATATGGTAGCTGAATTTATACCCGAAGTAGTAGTCAAAGAAGTAATACTAGAGGCGGTTACAATGTCACCATCTGCACGTAATTCTACTTCATCTATAAAAGATGCTGAAAGAGCTCCTACATTAATATTTAAAAGATCTAATGATGCAGCTATCGCACTTGTTTCACCAGCCCGTACACTAATCTCTTCAGCGAGATTAGAAGTATTATCACCCACTGTAGCTGATAATTCTGTAAGACCTTCAGCAGAAGCTACAAGACCATCCTCAGTATCTTCGGTACGTGTACCTAATTCCATAAGTGCAGTGGAATTTGCAGCATAAAATCCATTTAACCCTACAATACCTGACTCTAGTGCTGTAATGCTTTCTGAGGTAGCTAAAGTATTTGAAGCCACTACCTCTTGAGTATTCACCAAACTAGCAGATACATTATCTACTTCTGCAGATAATGCTGTAGATGCTAATGCATTGGCAGTTACACCTGCTGCAGTCCTTATAACTTTAGTAGAGAGATCGTTAACTAATATAGCTTGACCATCTATCCTACCTGTCTCATCTGCCAATAAAGCTCTTACTTCTGTAACTGAAGAAGCAGATGCTTCTAAATCATCAACAAAGGTTTCTTGGTTATGGGTAATAGACGCAAGAGAATTAACATACTGAGTACTTAAATCTGTTAACCCTGCCTCTAAATTTCCTAAGCTTACGGATATCTCAGAGTTTTCGGTTTCTTTTACATCTAATCTTGATCCAAGTACTTCAACATCTAAAAGAAATTCCGCTACTTGTAACTGCAGCTTATCAATATCATTATCTTGAATAACATCATTAGCCATTAAAACATCCAAATAGTGGATGCTTATTTTAAGTTTCTCTAGTGCTATTCTAAGTTTTTCAATATCTTCAGCCATACTTCCTCTTATACAATGTAAGAAGCTAAATTTCTAACTTCATCTTCGTCTTCGCCATCTTCCCATATTCCATTAGAACCTTTTACCATAGTTGTTTCTTCTGAAGGTTTCCAAGGATTCATAGAAGCAAGCATACTAACAGTATCTAACCAATCATCGTGTTTAGATTTCATACCAGATAAACTAACTAATTTTAATTCATTAAGAGCTTCCTGCATCTCAAAGGATTCTTTCCTTTCTTTAGGTAAATATATTTTATTTAACTTAAATAAGGGAACCATAATGTTAAATCTAACAAGTTTGTTTGTATTGGGTCGTATACCTGGCTTACCTGAATTAACATCACTCGTTAAAGTAAAATAAATATTTCTAGACAACATTTCATTCTGAATCCATTGAATAAATCCCCCCTGTTGTCCCGATACCTCTATACCCACTCCCTGTGGGTTATATTCTTGAGCCAATCTAAACAAATCATTTATATTATGATCCATAGTCTGTCTCTTAATAATACCATCTACCCAGAACCATGAACCTACATTATTATATGCCCATACAGAAATAACACTGTAATCTGAGCTAGTTTTTTCACTGGTGGCAAAATCAGTAGTGATATAGAAATTAAACTTCCCCCTATTATCAATAACCGTATTTCTTTTATACCAAGTAATATCGGTATCTTGTACTAACCTATCTTCATCAGACATAATCCTGAGCATTAGCTCCTGATTAAAGGTATCAATCTTACCTGCCTTAAGTGCCTTATCATGTTGCGATTTAACATACTCATATGTAAATCTATCTTCCCAAGCACCTTTAAAATTTTCTTTAGTGCATGGGTATTCTTCACATACGGGATATACATTAACTGCCCATGCACCTGATTCTACAGCCTTATACAACGGGTCTTTTGAATTAAATGGCGTACCGCTCCAAATAGTCTTACGTCTTGTAGGGTGTAACGCATAATCAATAGCTTTATATACGGTATCTTCAATAGAAGCAATAACCGTAGCAGACCTTGCATCTTCATCACTAACTAAATCATCTAGGATAGCAAGATATGGTCTTTGACCCATCTCTTTTGCTCCCCTCACCCCTGTTTTCGCCCCATAGCCTTTGAATACAGTCATTACACCGTCACGGTTAATAAACTCCCACCTGACATCTGTAAACCTTGTATTAGGAATATAATATTGCAAAAAATCACTATTCTGCCATCTATATTCTAAATTCTTTCGCATATTCTTAACACCGTTCTCGATGCTATCAGATACATATACCCCAAGCGGTACCTTACCAAACCCAGGTATCGAGCCATAAACAGCAATATACAAAATTAGGTATTCGCCTAAGAGAGTAGTTTTTGCTAAGCCCCGTGAACACATATTAACTATGTTCTGTTGCTTACCTCCAATCTTATCTAGCATATTGTAATGTACAACAGGGGACTTATGCTCTTCCCCTGATGCCCCATTAACTAATTTAATAAAATTAATAAACTCTAACGAAAAATCTGAAGGGACATAAGAACTGTCGTCATCGTAAGATACTGAGTTTAAATAATCCTCTACAGTAGATTCCATTATATTCTTACCTTTGTTGAATTTATAAAATTACCTAAGACATTAAGTTCAAAATCTTAACATTCTAGTCTACAATCTCCCCATCTTCAATCAAAATATTACTATGTGCTATTTCCCTAGCATTTAAATTACCCCCCTCCAACATAGACCTTTGCTGCTTAACTAACTCCAAAGTGGACGCTCTCAAAGCATCAATAGTCTTATCCTGTTTAATATTTATATCCAACTCAATCTTTGCTGCCTCAGGTGCCTTCAAATGTAACAAAAGACTATTTGCCGCATCACTCCTCACCTTAGGACTAACATCGCTATCTATCATCAACGATGCCTGAACATTAATAGCTTTCTGATACAGATCGGCATTTAATACATGACTAGGAGTCAATGTTTGGGCAAACACCCCTTGAACCAGCTTAGTTTTATTATAAGCGGCTACATAACTGGTAATATCCTTAGCACTAGTACTATTAGCAATCAGTCTGCTATATCTATCGGGGAAAGTTTTAGTATACGCATCTACATTACTTGAACCGAGTAATTTAAAACTAACGTACCTAACAGCGTCAATATAGCCTTGTATCTTATATTTACCGTCATTCATCACAGACGTATAACTAATAAGATTATCTCTATAATTCTGGGACAGGCCAACATCCCCCATCACATTATTAATATTATTAACCATGGTATCAGTCAATGCAGCCCTACAACCTTTAGGCAGCACTTTCTTAAATACAGCAATATCCATTAACTCACTCATACGATATGCCTCTCTAATAAATTATCAACCATATTTCTTACTTTTTCACTGGCATACTTAACCACGTACTTATCATCTACTTCACTAAAACATTTCCTCAAATTACTAACAGTAACTTCTTCACTAGCTCCCCCTTTATCTAACTTAACTACAATACTCTTAGGAGATTGATCCATAAATTTAAAGCTATGGACAGGTACAGATAAACTAAAGTTTCTAACATATTGAGGTCTATTAGGGTAATCACTACATAACACTATAAGATGCATACATTTCCTACATTAAGCCGGTAAACCTACCGCTACGCTATCGGTTTACCTAGAGGTAAGTGGGGATAGAAAGCAATTAAAACACCCACATTGAAGAGATAGTATACCGCTTTAGGGGTTTAGTTAAACTATAGTATTTTCTTAAATACCCTATTTTCCCTTTATTTCAAAATCAATATCCCTTTCCTTTCCCCTGAAAAAGGTTCTGGCAACAAGATTACCTAATTTCTCCGGTGAACCTATATTCTGTGCACCATAGTAAAGAAAATCTTTAACACTTACTGGCTTCCCAGGCTTTGACCAATTATATGTATCCTTAATTCTTATACCTTTGGAAGTATCGTAAGCATTAAATCGCCCTAAAGAAGTTTCTATATTATAAGCGGGGGATTTCATACTAGCACCGAAAGCACCGAAGATACCTGCGTCTTGTGTTGGTGTACCTGAGTCATCCCTATTATAACTAACAGAGGTTTTGCCTCTTGTGTTCTCGAAAGAGGCTAATTTCTTTGAGAGTTTTTCAAGATATTCTTCAGAGGTCTTATACTTACCATTCTCCCATCCATAGAAACCATCAGGCCCGTTCTTTTTAACATCTTCCTCCATACTTACCATTTCAGCTTTCAGTTCCTCTTCCCTAATAGAGTTACGTTCCTTAGCTGCATATACCCTATTCCTAATTTCGTTAATCTCTTCGGAGGTGAAATCATCTCGGGTGATAGGACTGGTATTTCCACCCACAAACTCTCCGAATAACCGCATATTGGTAGGTATTTTTTTATATAAAGATTCCATAATAAATTTTGTGAGTAAATAGGATTTAAGCAGTATACAAAACTTCCTATGTAAAATTTTATAATATTTTTTGGGATACTTTTAGGTCTGGGTAAAAATTATAATTTACCTACGGGTTCAGTATTGTATGTGTTTACACAAAAAGATAAGACCACCCCCCCTACCGAAATCAGATTACCGTTTCCATTTACATACCCCACCTACACACAGAGACAGATCGAAGAACCTAAGAGCTTGAGAGCCCTTTAGGTAATGGGAATAATCCCTATACTAATGGAGAATCGAACATGAATCCTTTTAAATTCATTGCTAACGTACTAGATACTGCTGATGCTGTAGTCACTAAGTCTTCTACTGTAGTCCTTGGCACTCTTACCATGGCTGAAAACTATACCGAAGTAGGTATACAGGCCAGTGAACATACGCTACTCACATACAAGCTAGAGAATAGCGCAGAGCTTAAAAAGCTCCAATCCGACCTGGATGAGCTAATTAAACTTTAACTTACCTAAACCACCAGAGCCTTACATTCCGTAGGGCTCGCTAATGGAGAATAGAATGAGCAAAATGGGACAGCATGTAATAAAACTTCACGAGGCACAAGAAGTGTCTACTAAACAAGCACTACCAGCAATGGACTTAGTTGCACGGGTAACATTGTTCCTAGCAGGTCTAGGGATGATGTTGTTTGGCATAGCAATGCTAAACCTTGTGATACCAATTTGGTCTAATACATTTGGGGGTAACGCCCTTATCTTTATGAGCATCTGCTTCATACTAAGTGGGTTATTGACCATCCTACTCCCAAAACTGGGATTGGAACATTAAGTAATACTAAGGAGCCTTCGGGTTCCTTATCTTTTTTACCCAAGATGTCTTGTTATAGAGCAAAGCTAAAAGCACACACAAGATCAAAGGCCAGAGCACACAGGAGATAGTCAGATACATAAGAAGGAAGAGGGGCTTAATCCCCGTAATCAGTAAATTTAAATAAATAAAGAGTAACACAAGAGCCACTTATTGGTCTCTCCCATTTACTATACTTTCCCTACACTCTGCCTTCACCACATAGAGCCTAAAAGCCCTTCAAGTAATGGGATATTCCCTTGATATGTACTTCTCTTAGTACAGTCAATACTTTTAAGGGCATTCCGTCCTTATACTTAATTGGAGTTATAAAATGGCTATAAAACGCATAGAAAAGAGTACTAAATATAATAATTCAGCTCCTCAAGCATTTATTAATTCTGTTACTGGTGAACCAAGAGGGTTCTTCCACCTAAGTAATAGAATTGAAGATTCTATATTTGAGGATGTTCTGGAAAGATTAAATACTGAAGAAATTCAGCGGGTGGTCTCTGTAGAAGAAGGGGTAAATAAGAATGGTAAAACTTACTTCAAGGTAAGTACTTCTAAAGGATTATTAGGATTCGTGCAAGGAGCTACCGAAGCAACCATTGAGGAGTGGGGAACATTGGTGTTTAGTAACATGGTAAAAGTGGATGATGCAGATCTACTGTTCTAAATAGTTACAAGTATTGGAGTCCGAAAGGGCTCCAGTATACATAGAGAGATAGTAAACCTTAATATAGGATAACAAATATGAACCATACAGTTAAATCACCAGTAACTTCAGAACTTCAGAAGGAAGCTACTCATTATTATGCATGTCTAAGGCTTAGAACTGAGATATCGCAGACTCTATTTTCTCCAACATTTAAACGTGAAACAGGTAGACAGAAAAAGTTAGCTAAGCAAGTGAATGAATTAGGACTTCTACTTAATAAATATAAGTATGAATAAAATAACCTTTCAGTCTCTATAGGGACTGTTGGATCCAGTGGGGGATGTGGTAATGCGAATGCATAGCTGAGCTTACCATAATTTTACCCTTTAAGTCAAGCAGGAGAATATTAATGAGTATTCAAGAGTTACAAGATCTAATTGAAGTTGAAGTTGAACCATCAAAAGAGTTCTCAATAGAGGACTGTTATTCTAATCTACGTGAAGAAGAGGAAGAAGAGGAATGAGTGCATCAGAATATGTTTACTTGGCTGTAATAGCGATAACCGCAAACCTTTATGCAATATTGGTAGGAATTTAGTGTGTATCACAGAGCGACCACATAGGAGGAGCTTAATATGTACGATAGAGAAGAGTTTGAATTAGCCCATAAAGATTGGATAGATTGTATGGTGGGTTCGAGTGGAATGAGTTCAGAATTAGACTTTAGTTATGAAGGATATGTTGATGAACTTTACGAGGATTACTGTGAAGGTCATGCAGAGTCTCAACCCAATAAATAACTAAGATACTTATGCCCTGCATTTCGTGGGGCTCTTAACTGGAGAATACCATGTCAATCTGCACAAATAAAGTCATGCAATACATTCCATCAGGCTTCGACTACAAAGCCGTTGAAATGCAGTGCGGTAACACCAATATCCACGGAGGTACTCTGCAATGTGATGATTGCTCAGCTATACGTCCATGGTATTTGTGTAAGCACGGTAAAGACCTCTCGGAAAATGAGATGGCGTGTGAATACTGTAACGCTGAAGAAGAGTAAGAATGAGGAACAATGAGGAACAATGAGGAAGTATGTGGAAGTATGAGGAAGTATGAGGAATATTTAATAATTAAGCCCTGCATTATGCGGGGTTTTTAGTATAGAGAGATAGTAACTATTCTAGGGCCTCAGAAGCCGTTTAAGAGCTTTTAACTTAATTATGAGGTATCGGCCTTGGTCTGTACCTTACTACAGGAGCATCATATGTTAGATCGTCTGGAACAAATACATACGGAAGAAACATATTCCCGTAAAAATATTAGAGAATATATCTATGAAGAAGTAGCGGAAGAATCCACAACAGATTGTGAATTAATATTAGCTCACTATTTAAGCAAATCATATTATTCTTCTAAGAATATTCGTATAGCTCCCTTATGGGATGTAAACCATCGAGAGATAGTACTTGATATATTCTCGGTTATATTTCCTTTAGAAGGGCAACAGTCTATTCAGAATATTGTAGGTCAAATAGGCCCTTTATTAGGTTATGAAGATATTACTATGGGTATAAAAACTGCATCAGAATTAGTAATACTTATGGCAGAAACAGATCTATGGGATGTACATCTAGCAAGTGATAGTGAAACAGGAAGTATTACTATTGAATCCAACTATACCTTATCAGATAAAACCAAACAATTAATAGAGAAGTGTAAGTATTTACCTCCTATGGTGTGTACTCCTGATGTAGTAGTAGACAATAATACTTCAGGTTATCTTACATTTAATGAATCAGTAGTACTTAATGATAGGCATGAATTACCTATAGGGTTAGATGTATTAAACATAATGAATAATACTTCCTTATCTATTGATGAGTATATGCTTGAGTATATAGAAGAGTCTAATAAAACATTAGATACATCTGAAAAGAGGTTACAGTTTGAGTCTTTAAGTAAAGAGTCCGAACAAGTATATGTAGATATGTTAATTAAAGGTAACAAGTTTAATATGGTACATGCATATGATTCAAGAGGTAGATCATATTGTAAGGGTTATCATATTAACTATCAGGGAACTCAATATAAGAAGAGTCTCATTAACTTACATAAGAAAGTAATTATTAATAACTATTAAAAGGAATAAATAATGAAGTATTTTACACCGTTGGAATATGTATATATATCTATAGCTAATGCTTATGGACTAGATAAAGAGTTATGGGAAACTAGAATAAAATGGACTAAAGATAATCTAGAAGGGTTAGAAGAATTAGTAGTTACTGCAGACGAGAAGTACTTATACATGAAAGGTGTAAATGCTTTAAGAGATATTCAAGCAGGGATACCTACTGGATATGTAATGGGATTAGATAGTACTTCTTCAGGTTTATCTATTATGGGTATTTTAAGTGGTTGTGAAGCTACACTTAGAAATACTAATCTAATTGATACAGGAGAAAGAAAGGATTTTTATACAAGTGTCACAAACTTAATGAATAAGAAATTAGATAAAGGTTTTGAATGTGATAGAAAGAGTGTTAAGCAAGCTGCTATGACTTCAGTTTATGGAAGTAAAGCTACACCTGTTCTTATATTTGGTGAGGATACTCCTGAGTTAAAAGCATTCTATATGGCTATGGAAGAATTAGCTCCTGGTGCTATGGAGATAATGAAAGATATATTAGAGTGTTGGGATACACAAACATTAAGACATACATGGACATTACCTGATGGACATACAGCCTCTGTAAAGGTAACTGAATCAGTAGATTTACGTATAGAGATAGATGAGTTATTCCATAAAACATTTACACATAGGATGAATATAAATAAACCTAGTACATACTCTATTCCCTTATTAGCTAATGTAGTTCAATCCATTGATGGTTATATAGTTCGTGAGATGCATCGTATGGCTAACTGTAGTGGATTTGAGTTACTTACTATTCATGATGAATTTAAAGCATCTCCATTACATATGCAACAAGTAAGAGAGAACTATTTAGCTATTATGATTGCTCTTTATGAAAGTAATTATATGACTAAACTCATTCGAGACTTAGGTATTGAGGGTTATTATGAACAAAATAATACTTCTCTAAGTTCTTTAATAGCAAAAGCAGAATATTCCCTATCTTAATGGATGCCTCCGGCATCTTTCTGTGAAATTTAAATTATTCCTCCTTAATTGGAGGAATATTTTTTTATATAAGAGATAGTAAAAGAACTATTACTACTAAATCTTAACAAATCAAAATATCCCAAAACCTACTATACGTACACTAGGTATTAATCTTTTCTTTCTTTATTTAACCCACGTAAGTCATATGGATAACCTAACTAGATTAAACAATAAAATATTACAACTAGATAAGATATTTGCAATACAAGGTAAGTGTCTTTCTATTAATGGTATTGATATTTCTTTATCTGCTAAAGAAATAAATGCTTTTAAACGCTTAATTACAAAATATAGAGGAGATAGTCTCCATCTTTTAAGGTATGAAGAAATTAAAGCTAAAAAGTAATCTTAAACAAACAATAAAGGATTTTAATAATGATTAAAATTAATACGAAGACAGCTCCTGAACTATTGAAGAAAACACTTATGGCAGGACTGTGTCCTATGCTTGTAGGTTCTCCAGGTATTGCTAAAAGCTCAATAATTAAAGAGATAGCTAATGACTTTGATTTAAAAGTTATAGACCTTAGATTATCTCAGTGTGATCCTGCTGATCTTTTAGGTTTTCCTACAATTAAAGGTGATAAAGCAGGGTATGTACCTATGAATACATTTCCTATTGAAGGTGATCCAATTCCTGAAGGATATGAAGGGTGGTTAATATTATTAGATGAATTTAATTCAGCACCTCTCAGTGTTCAAGCAGCTGCTTATAAGCTTGTACTTGATAAACAGGTAGGAGAATATAATCTACATAAGAATGTAGCTATTATAGCTGCAGGTAATCTGCAGTCCGATAAAGCTATTACTAATAGAATTAGTACAGCTATGCAATCTCGAATGATCCATTTTGAATTAGAAATAAATTTTAAGCATTGGATAGATTGGGGTAGTACCAATGGCATTGATTACAGAATTTTAGCTTATATTAATTTTAAACCTGATGCATTATTCATGTTTGATCCAAACCATCAGGATTGTACTTTTCCTTGTCCGCGTACATGGGAATTTACATCTAAGATAATTAAACAAGAACCTGAAATTGTAGTAGATCTTTTACCTATATTAGCAGGTTGTGTTGGTGAAGCAACAGCAAGAGAGTTTTATGCATTTACCTCTGTATTTTCAGAGCTACCTACTATTCAAGATATTATTACTAACCCTTTTTCCTTAACTGTTCCAGATGAACCATCTACTTTATATGCTATTAGTAGTCTTATTGGTCATCACCTGTCTAAAGATAATATTACTTCAATTATTGAGTATGTATTAAGAATGCCTATAGAATTTCAAACTATTACGCTTAGAGGAGCCATTAGAAAAGAGGTATCTTTAATTAATACACCCGCTGTAGTTAAGTGGGGCTCTGCTAACAGTGAATTATTAGTATAGAGAAATCCACTAATAAAATTTAGGAGTTATTTACAAATGACTAGACAACAAAGATGGGATTCATTTTTAATAACCTCGTTTTATAAGAGGTCTGATGTGCCTATGTCAAGGTTAATAAAAATATATAATTCAGATGTAAGGGGGTTAATAAGACTTCCTATTACTCCCTGGCAAAATCGCAGTTCTGCGAGAGTGTTTATATGTAATTGTTTACCTAAAGAATTTAGTACATATCTATGGACTAAAGAAATCACAGATGCATATGAAATTGCTTTGACATTACCAGAAGATAGTTACGGGACTATAGGTGTTCCGTATAGTCAATTCACACCTAAAGACAGAGCTAGGTTTAAAAGATCGGCAAAGGAATACAACACAGCATGTACAGAATTATTTGCTGCTTTGGATTTTAAAGATAAATCTAATAGCTATAAAGGAAGGTTGAAAAAATTATGAATAAGCGGGATATTGCTCTAAGTAGAGCTAAAATCGGTTTAATTAGTAGAAAAGATTCGGTATTTATTACCACAGTACTATTTTCTCTTAGTCTGCGTTGGACAACTGATATCCCTACTGCAGCTACCAATGGTACAGAGCTATTATTAAATGAAGATTTCTTTATGGAGTTACCACCTGCGCAGAGAGAATTTCTATTAGCACACGAAGCTTGGCATGTATGTTTAGAACATATGATTCGTATAGGTAATCTAGATCCAAAAAGGTATAACAAAGCGGGGGATTATGTTATTAATTTAATACTTACAAAGGCAGGGCTGGAAATGATCCCTTGTGGGTTATTAGATAAAGCATTTAAGGGTATGTCTACCCAAGAGGTTTATGATCTTTTGCCCGTGGAAGAGGATGATCCTTTTCAATGTGATGTATTACCTTTAGAAGATTGTGAAGATTCCACCATCGAACAAAAAGAGATGGAGGTAACCAATATAGTAATGAGGGCTGTAGCACAATCCAAAATGTCCTCGGATAGTGTAGGAACTGTGCCAGGTGATATTGAAAGAATGATTGATGAAATCATTAACCCTAAATTACCTTGGCAAACACTTTTGCAAAATTATGTATCGGCATTAGCTAAGCAAGATTATTCATGGAGAAAACCTAATAGAAGGTACTTCCCATCCGCTTATTTACCTAAATTATATAGTGACTCTGTAGATAATATAGCTATTGCTATAGATACTTCAGGATCGGTAAGCCAAGAAGATTTTTCTACGTTTATATCTGAAATTGAAGGTATACGGGAGATTCTCAATCCTGAGACCACTACAATAATAGATTTTGATTCCCAGATTAAGGCTATTCATAAAATAACAAGAGACGATAATCTACGGGATATTCCTTTTAAAGGTTATGGGGGAACTGACCTCAGACCAATGATGAAAGAAGTTATAAAACTTGATCCAACAGTATTAATTGTATTCAGTGATCTTTACTGTACCCCCATTTTAGAAGATACAAATATTCCTACAATATGGATATGTATCTCTCACCCTAAAGCTAAGGTTAATTTTGGTGAACTTATTCATTTTGATCCATAAACAGGAGGAGAAATAATGGAACAAAAAACATTAGAAGCAATAATAATTATTAAGGATTTTGAGTTTTCAGTTGATGTAGTTTTTGACCATACAGAGGGTCAAGAAGAATCGAGAACAGATCCAAAAATAATAGAATTTGTAGATATTACGTCTATTAATTTATGTGGAATTGGATTAAATTTAATGGCCCCAAGATATTCCCATTTGATTACTACGACTATTCGGGAGGAATTAGAAGATGCATGCATAGATTGGGTAGTTGATGAAAAATTAGCCTATGCTGAAGATTTTGTGGATTATAAACAAAACCTATAAAAAATGGGAAGTTTAGTATAAACTTCCTTCCCCCACCATTTTATTTAAGGACAATAATGAAAAGAACAGAAACATTACTATTAGCTCCAATTACAAAATTACCGTCTAAATTATCTGATTTATTAGATGTATTTATTGAGTTACACGATTCTGTAGCAGAAAAAGATAGAGATAGTATCCGCATTCTTACAGAATACGTTCCTACAGAGGAATCATTTGAGATCATCACCAGTATTACCTGTGAAAGGGAAGAGACTGAATTAGAAACAGCTCAAAGAATTGTAAGAGAACATGTAACTCAAAAAGATCTAGAGGATAGTGACCATAATATGTTAGAGCATTTAATGCATAAATACCCTAATAAAGTAGTAAATTTTATAGGGGTTGCATAATGGAAACAAGATCTGATGTAGTTATACGTAGAACATATGCCAGACCCACTAATAAAGAAGAAACTTCTTTTGAGTCTTGGGATGATATTTGTGCAAGAGTTAAAGGACACCAGCAATGGTTATGGGAAAGAGCTAAAGGAGAGCCTCTAAGCCATACAGAATTAGAGGAGTTATCTGCTTTTGAGCAGGTAATGTCAGAAAAAAAGGTATCTACTTCAGGTAGAACATTGTGGTTAGGTGGTACAGATGTTTCCAAGAAAAGGGAATCTAGCCAATTTAACTGTTCAGGCACTTTAGTAGAAACTGTCTACGATGTAGTGGATGTGCTTTGGCTGTTAATGCAAGGATGTGGTGTAGGATTTAAACCTATCGTAGGTACTCTTAATGGCTTTAAGCATCCTATTAAGAATATTGAAGTAATTCGTACTACCCGCACAGAAAAAGGAGGCTGTGAAAATAATAAAGAATCATGGGATAAAGAAACTAAGACATGGACTATCACTGTAGGAGATTCTGCAGAAGCATGGAGTAAATCTATTGGTAAATTGCTTGCAGGGAAATACCCAGCAAATACCTTAGTATTAAACTTCTCTGAGCTAAGACCGGCAGGGGGAAGATTATCAGGATACGGCTGGATTAGTTCAGGTGATGAAGCAATCTCAAAAGCTTATGTAGCTATTGCAGGAATCCTTAATAACAAGGCAGGAGAGCTTCTTAGCAGGTTAGATATCCTTGATGTGGTAAATTGGTTAGGTACAATATTATCGTCCCGTAGGAGTGCTCAGATTGCCTTATTTGAATTTAATAAGCCTGAGTGGGAAGCCTTTGCGATTGCCAAAAGAGAGTTCTGGGACGGTAATCCTCAAAGATCACAATCCAATAATTCATTAGTATTTACGTCAAAACCATCCAAAAAAGAGTTAACAAGTATCTTTACTCTGATGGAAGAATCAGGCGGAAGTGAACCAGGTTTTATTAATGGAGAAGCTGCTTTAAATAGAGCACCCTGGTTTAGTACTGTAAATCCATGTGCAGAAATTCTATTAGGTAATAAAAGTTTTTGTAACTTAGTGGAAATAGATATTTCTAAATTCATTGGGGATACTACAGGACTTCATAATACTATTTATTTAGCTGCTAGAGCTAACTACAGACAAACCTTAGTTAACTTAGAAGATGGAGTATTACAAGAATCTTGGCACTTAAATAATGAGTTCCTGAGATTGTGTGGTGTTGGACTAACAGGTATTGCTCAGAGAGATGATTTATCTTCTTATGATTTAGAGTCTATGAAAAGGGTGGCTATTTCAGCTGCATATTCAATGGCAGATGAATTAGAACTACAAAGACCTAAGAATATTACAACTATTAAACCGTCTGGAACATTAAGTAAGGTAATGCAATGTCCTGAAGGTGTTCATGTTCCTTTAGGTAAATATATTTTTAATAATATTAACTTTGGTTTACATGATCCTCTTTTACCTGCACTAACTAAGGCAGGGTATGAGGTAAAACCTAATCCTTTAGATCCTGAAGGTATGATTGTTAACTTCCCTGTTAAATGGGATCACGTACCTTTTACTAAAGTAAGCAAACCAGATGGTTCAATTGTTGAGGTTAATCAAGAATCTGCTATAGGACAATTAGATAGATATAAAAAATACCAAATTCATTGGTGTCAACAGAATGTATCTAATACTATTAGTTATTCTCCTGAAGAGGTTCCAGCTATTATTGATTGGTTATTAGTCAATTGGGAACATTATGTTGGAGTAAGTTTCTTGTATAGGGCTGACCCAACTAAGACTGCTTTAGACCTTGGCTATCCTTACCTACCTCAAGAGGTAGTTTCTAAAGGGGTATATGATTCTTATGTTAAAAAGTTACAGAAATTTATATTACCTTCTGCGGATATGATGGATCAAGAAATGACAGCAGATGAATGTGCGTCTGGAGCATGCCCTATTAAATAAAGAGCTACAGAGCGGTCTCCGACCGCTACTGTGAAAGTATGGCTATAAACGCCTTTGTATTTCTTTACTGATAGCAGATACGTCTAGATTCTCGGGGATATTTTTACCTTCTAAATACTTAGGTATAAAGTAATCTCGGGGATCTACTCCTGCTAATCTACAGGCTTCAAAACTTCGTTTAATCCACGTAAGGGGTCTAGAGAATTTAGTGGCTAATTCTTCCATTAAAACAAAATCAAATACCGATGTATCCTTTAAGATTTTTATATTTTTAGAGTTATAAGAATCATTCATATTAATTAATAGAGAATATTAAAAATGAGTAGGTTAACAGATTTAGAGGCAAGCTACAAAACGCTGGAGGTAAACAATGAGCCAAAAAGAGTGGGATGAAATACTGCAGTACAAAGAAGCGATCCTCAAGGACGAATGCTTCGTAGATCTATGGCATATCGAGGACATTAAAGAAATTGCCTTAGATTATAACCATAACGGGGATATGGCAACAGGCGTGGATTACGCACTTTCAACCGCGCAAGCTAAAAAAGTACTAACCCGAATGAAAGCTTATTATGACCCAAATTTCGGGACTTACAACATGAGCATATTCAGTGATATTGAGCATGTTATTGAGCAAGCAGAGGAAAACAGTGATGAATAGAAATGACGAGCTAGACCTAATAATAGATCGCCATATCGAAGTCATAATGACTAAATCTGAGCGGATTAAATACATAGCTGACGACCTTTATATCGAAGCTACAAATAATCGGGACACCTTAGTATATTTATTAGGTTGCACTGATTTACTAGCAGAGGCTGCCATAGTAAAGAAAGCTTATGGAATATATGATGAATAAAAATACTAACATTAAAAAAATGAAAAAAATCAACCTTACAAGTCAAAGTATTGCAGAATACCCCGTACTATCCCATGAAGATACGGAACATATTCTTGAAATTAGAAAAGATATCGAATTTAATTATATAAAAGTAATGAAGATTAGATCTCCCCAAACTTTTAGGATGGATATGCATAAAGCAGCCGAACATACCACAAAACACTTAGTAGATTTGGGAGTTACAGAAGCTGTTATTGGTTTAAGGGGATTAGTTTATACAACCATACTTGCCGATAAGCTATTTAAAAGTCATATTATGCCGATCTATTTAGATGAAGTAACTGTTTCATCAGTTCGGATTCGCTAAAAGGAATAATAATGAAAAAGCCCCCAGTAAGTAAGGCAGTTTATGGGGTTGTGAAGTTGGGATATTATGAGTTAGTCATGCCCTATGATGATGCAATAGCATTAATAACTTCCCTTAAAACTGCAGAAAAATATGTAGATAATTACAACGAAATTACAAAAATAGGCCCTTGTAAGGATTTTAAAGTAACAATAAATATTTTATCATATGAGGAATATATTCAATATAAGGCAAACAATCTATTGTTAGAGGATACATCAAATGAAGAGTCTCCTAGAACCAACGATTAAATTAAAACTACTAGAAAATTGCGTAAAAGTACTATTCCCTAAAGAAATTAAGGTAAATGATTATTTATATGCAAGGACTGTAAATTACTTTAGGCATGGACTAAATCTTTCTAATTCTTTAGCTGATATTGTCTATGTGATACCTGAGTACCTTCACCCATTGGTGTTTAATAATTATAAGATACCCCAGTTAGAGGCAGCACCCCATATATTAGGTTATGTGCAAGATAACTTAATAATTTTAGAGGATGTTAAGCAGTATTACTTACTCCACCTATTAGTTAAATAATATGAAACACATAATCCATAAGGAAAATCCTAATAACAAATATAAAATTGCCGTATTAGTTGAAGAATCTAGATTAGATAAAAAAGAAATAGAAGATGCTTATGTACATCCGCTAGTAAAATTAGGTATAGCAGAAGAAGACATTATTTCTTTTAGTCTTAACTATAATGATAAAGGTAATGCTCCTATTGGATTTTGTAAAGAATATTTAAGCACCTTACTTCCCGCGTTAGATAGTTTAGACGTAAAAACCTTAGTAGTAGCCAATGGAAACTATTTTAAGGCTTTGACTAAAGTGAGGAAGACTGAGCCCTATTATGGATCAGCAGTACTTTGTACAATTAAGGACTTTAATCACTTAAATATCTTCTTAATCCCTAACTATAAAGCATTATTCTATAATCCTGTATTGCAGGAGAAAATAGATATTACCAATAAGGCTGTAGCAGACCATACGGTAGGTTCTTATAAGGAGATAGGAATAGACATAATTCACTCTCAGAGCTATCCTAAGGACTTTTTAGATATTAGGACTGCATTGGCTAAGCTTCATGAATTTGAGGCCCTTACATGTGATTGTGAAACCTTCTCCCTTAAGTTCCACAAAGCAGGATTAGGTACTATTGGTTTTGGTCTAGATCAGCACAATGGTTTAGCATTTTTATGTGACTACGAAGCATTTCCCACTGGGCGAGAAATGTGTGACAGCGGTGTAGTATTATTTGGTTATAAAGAACATAACCCCCAGATAAAAAGATTACTGAAAGAGTTCTTTAGATCATATAAGGGTAAGCTCATATACCATAATGCAAATTATGATATTAAGATTTTAATCTATGAATTATTTATGGATTCCCTATTAGATATAAAGGGAATGCTTAGAGGAATTGAGATCCTTACCAGGGACTTCGAGTGTACAAAAGCTATCAGCTATTTAGCTACCAATACCACAGCAGGTAACAAACTTGGATTGAAAGATCAGGCATTTGAATATGCAGGTAATTATGCTGTAGATGATATCAAGAATATACGTAAGATTCCTAAAGACACCTTACTCAAATATAACTTAATTGATTGTCTATCTACATGGTATGTATTCAATAAGAATTATCCTATTATGGTAAAAGATTCCCAATTGGAAATATATGAAACCATAATGAAGCCATCCATTAAAACTATCTTACAGATGGAATTAACAGGTATGCCTATAGATATGGATCAAGTAATAATAGCCAAATCTGAGTTAAGTAATGTACTTTATAAACATACAAGCAGTATCAGTGCTTCACCTATTATAAGTACTTTCGAGGATGTACTACGTAAGGATGCGTGGGCTAAGAAGAATTTACTATTAAAGGTAAAACAAGTAGCGATAGAAGAATTCGATATGATTACATTTAATCCAGCGAGTAATAAGCAAGTAGCCCAGCTACTTCATGAACATTTAGGATTAGAAATTTTAGATACTACTAAAACGGATTTACCTGCTGTAGGGGCTAAAGTACTAACCAAACATTTAAACCAATTAATTCAAGAATATTCACTTACGGAGGAGGAACTTAATGGATAGACAGGAAGCTATTGCTACGGCTAAGCTACTTAAAGATTTGATTAGTGTATCTGAAGTAAGTAAAATTTTAGGTACATTCATTAAAGCTTTTGAAAAAAATAGTATCTATAAAGAAGATGGTGTTTATTATCTTCATGGTAACTTTAATCTCAATGGAACAGTGTCAGGTAGGCTTAGCAGTAGTGGGCCTAATTTACAAAATCTTCCTAGTGGCTCTAAGTATGCAAAGATAGTAAAGCAATGCTTCTATAGTCCTAAGGGTAAAGTATTTTTAGGTGCTGATTTTAATTCTCTTGAGGATTATATATCTGCGCTTACTACTAAGGATCCTAACAAATTAAAAGTTTACCTTGATAATTATGACGGTCATTGCCTGAGGGCGTATGCTTACTTCAAACATCTGATGCCAGATATTGTAGATACCGTAGACAGCATTAATAGCATTAAGCATGCGTATCCACACCTACGTCAAGAAAGCAAGATACCTACATTTGCCCTTACCTACCAAGGTACATGGGCTACCCTAGTTAAGAATATTGGGTTAACTATAGAAGCTGCTATGGATATTGAGGATCAATACCATAAGCTCTATAAGGTATCCGATGATTGGGTAGCCTCTAAGCTAGAACAAGCAACAAAAGATGGATACGTTACTGTCGCCTTCGGGTTACGTGTACGAACCCCTATACTTGCTCAGACACTTTTAAATAAAAGAAATACACCCCACGCTGCTGGAGCAGAGGGACGCACAGCAGGTAATGCTTTAGGACAATCTTATGGATTGTTAAATAATAGAGCTGCTAATGCATTTATGGGGAGGGTACATGCCTCTAAATATAGATACAAGATTTCCCCTATTGCATTAATTCATGACGCTATATATCTCATTACAGAGGACACTATAGGTTGTGTGGAATGGGTAAATAGAAATCTTGTTGAGTGTATGGAATGGCAAGAATTAGAGGAAATTAAACATGACACTGTTAAATTAGGTGCAGAGATAGACATATTTCCTACGTGGAACAAACCAATAACAATACCTAATAAAGCAACTAAAAGGGAAATACTAATGAGAGTACAAAATGTGTAGTTTTAGGAGCATTGTGATTGATGCAGGACTCCTTTATGAATATGGGTTAGACTATAAAGCTTTTTTATTAAAGGAAGCCGAGTTAAATCCTAATATTAAATCCAGTATTTTAAAATTAAGTGGATTTACATCAATAAAATTTAACTCTTTTGTAGGTAATTATATTATTAAGGACTAACTAAAGTGGACGATGTAGAAATATCAGAGGGAAAAGCGGAAATACTTAAGAATGCAACCATACGTAATAGAGTCCAATATGGGGAGTGGAACGGTAAATTACGAGAATGCACAATTTGTAGTGATGCAATACCCCTTGGAAGACTTAAAGCAGTTAATGCTACTACATGTATAGAATGCGCAAAAATAACACAATGACTCCAATTAACCTTTGGAATTTACCTACATTATATAAGGACTTTACCTTATACCACTGGAATTTAAAAAAAGAATTTGATTATGAATAAACAAGATAGGTATAAAAAACAAGATGGCTCAGACCTTATTGATAGGTGGATTAGAGAAGATCCCCCAGAAGAAGTAAGGATTAAAATTCTTGCACACGTAGAAGCATATTTAGCTAGATACGGCAAAAAAGATAGTCATCTTTCTGAAGCTTTAAAAATCCAAGATTTCATTAACCGTTTAACCAATTATGAGAAATTTTTATGTCAATCAGCGCACAAGATAGAGTAGTAATAGAGTCAATTAAAGGGGCCTTTCTTCCAACAATTCAATCTTTACCCGTCAGACCTGAGTTAGTTGCTATAGCACTAAGAGAATTAGCAGATACCGTAGGAACTACTGTAATTACAGTAAGTAATAAATAAGATGGTAGAAGATCAAAAAACATTTATGGAAGCAACTAATCAAACCATTCATGTAAATAATAGTGAACAAAGTAAAACCTATATTGCTTTATGTCGTGAGGAAGCTGCTGAATTGCAGCTAGCCTATACCCAAGAACCCTTAGAAAATATTTTAAAAGAGGCCATAGACAATATTGTAGTTAATATTGGTTTAATCCTTTCATACGGTATTGATCCTTATGCTGTATGGACAATGGTATGGAAACATAACATGTTAAAGACCAAAAACTTTGTAAAAAATGAGGAGGGTAAGGTACTACAAACTACCTCCAGTAAAGCAGCTAAACAAACCATGTTACAAAACATACGGGAATTGATTGGATGACCATAGTAAAAGTAGTAGCAGATTCTATATCTCTTAACGGAAAAAGAATAACAACAATAGAGTGTGAATACCCAAGGTTATGTCACTCGGAATTAATGACTCATAGGGTGTTCTCTCGTAATGCTTCTAGTAGTAGGGCTATCCCAGGTAAATCCATGAGGAAGCATATTAGTACTTCCCCCTATATTCCTACCTATTGGGGTAAGGATCAGAGGGGTATGCAAGCAAAGACCCAGTTAAAAGGCTTACAGGCTGTATTAGCCAAGATAGTATGGAAGTTAGGCATTAAGTTAAATCTCTTTGGGTCGGCTCTTATGAGTTTTCTAGGGGTACATAAACAATTAGCTAACAGAAATACAGAATATTGTTCGTATATCAAAGTAGTTATTACCTCTACAGAATGGGATAATTTCTTTAAGTTAAGATGCCATAAGGATGCTCAACCCGAGATACAAGACTTAGCTAATTTGATACGTCTTAAATTATCACAAAGTACGCCAGAAACCCTGAGAAAAGGGGAATGGCATACACCGTATGTTGCCCATAAACGAAATAAACATACGTTAGTTTATGAGAACGACTACACAGTAGAAGATGCAAAACGTATCTCTGCTAGTTGTTGTGCTCAAGTATCTTATAGAGTATTAAATACCTCCAAAGAGAAAGCCTTAAATATCTGGGATAGATTAGTTGAATCTGATCCAATTCATGCAAGTCCGTTTGAACATGTGGCTACACCAATAAATGGAAGACATGGAAATTTTAATGGATGGCAACAATTAAGACAAGAAATTGAAAATAAAAAGAGGGGTGCTCGCTACCATATTCCTCTTTTCTAATTAAAGGAATCAAATGAAGTATACAAATAATGAGGCAATACCATTGTCACTGGCTGTATTTCTAGCAACTGACAATTATGCGCATAATGATGATCCAAAGACAATATCTACTACCTCTCTTCTTAAGCCATTAAAACAAATTATTTTGGCTACAAGAGTACCTAAAGGTTCTGGTATGTCTGATATTTCTACAAAGATAGCTTCCTGTATAGGTACAGCTATTCACAGCGGTTTAGAGGCTTCATGGGCAAATAATCATAAGCAAGCAATGACTGACTTAGGTTATCCCAAAAAAATAGTTGATGCTGTCCGTATAAACCCCTCTAAGGAGGAGTTAGATGCAGATGATTCAATTATACCTGTTTACCTTGAAATACGTACTAACAAGCTTATAGCTGGTTGGACAATATCAGGACAGTTTGATTTAGTGCTCGAAGGAAAAGTACATGACCTAAAAACAACAGGTACATACTCTTATATAAGCAAATCCAATGACACTAAGTACATACAGCAAGCAAGTATTTATAGATGGTTAAACCCAACAATTATTACAGATAATGTAATGAGTATTCTTTTTGCTTTCACTGATTGGTCTAAATTAGCTTCAATGACCCAAAAGGATTATCCAAAATCTAAGTTACTCGAACAGTCTTATAATTTAATGTCTTTACCTGAGACGGAAATGTTTATTAAAAATAAATTAGCTCTAATTAATAAACACCTACTTTCCGCTGAAGCGGACATTCCCGAGTGTTCCAAAGAAGACTTATGGGAAGGGGAAACTAAATGGAAGTATTACAAAGATCCCAATAAGACTGCTAGAAGTACTAAGAACTTCAGTGATCCCATATTAGCTCACGAAAGATTAATGGGTGATGGTGGTGTAGGTATTGTGAAAGAAATTAGAGGTAAAGTTAAAGCATGTAACTATTGTGATTGCTCCGCAATCTGTAGCCAATTTAAAAAATTACAACAAGAAGGAAGGTTAGCTTAATGTTAAAAGTAGTAGATAGTATTTTTATGGAGTACTTAATAAAAGAAGATTTACAAGAAAAAGTATGCCAATACATGGATAGATCAGTAACTAAAACAAGTACAGTATATGTAACGAATTTTTTTGATGGATTTAATTCCTCTAAAACTGATGAAGGGCCAAGCTATTGGGATACAGCAGAATTAGAATTTAAAAAATATAAGGAGAATTGCATGTTACAGCTTCTATTGAAGAATTTGGGCGTAGCTGTAGGAGTAGCTTTAGTAGATAAACTTGCACCAGAAATTACAAATACTCTATCTGAAACTTTAGATGATTTATCTTCTAAAACCTCTCAAATGTTTAATGATGTATTTAGTTCAAACGATGAAGAAGAAGAAGAAAATCCTATCGCAGTAGAAGTACAAAAACCTAAGAGGGTTATGGATAAATTCATATTTACTCGAGAAGATCATGATTATATTTGTCAAGAATATGCGGCCCATAACATTATGAGAAAAGAATTGGGATACCGCGTACCGTATAGGATTTTGGTAGCTAATCTAAATAAACATTTTGGGCTACATAAATCAAGTACCTCATATAGCAATATTTGGACTAACGGTGTTTATAGAGATTCTTTACCTACAGAGGCCACTAAGAAATTATTTGGAGATTAAATGAAAGATCTAACTAAGATAAATTACTTTGAACCTGCAGAAAAAATAGTAAAAGTATTGTGCCAAAGAACCCAAAATGATGAGCCACTCTTTTTTAGGATATTGGTTGCGTACTATTTAACTAAGGTAGCTTCTATGATGAGATGTAATATTAAAACTCATGATAGAGGTGATATACCTGTAAGTATGTATGCAATTAATTTAGGCGTATCTGGTTTTGGTAAAGGTCATGCAACAAATATATTAGAGGAGCAAGTATTAAATCAATTTAGGGAAAGATTTATGGGAGAAACTTTCCCACTATTGGCAGATATAAATTTAACCAAGCTTTCCATAGTTAGATCCAATAAGAAGGCTAGCGATCAGGGTGAGGAGTTAATTAAGGTACAAAAAGAGTTTGATAATTTAGGTCACTTACCTTTTTCCTTTGATAGTGGAACACCTGCAGCAGTTAAACAGATGAGACATAAGCTTCTTATGGCCGAAGCTGGATCCATGAATATGGAAATAGATGAGATTGGTTCAAATCTTGTTGGTAATGTTGAGGTGCTTAATACTTATTTAGAACTCTACGATGTAGGAAAAATTAAGCAGAAACTTACTAAGAATACGGCTGAAAATATCAGAAGTGAGGAGATAGATGGAAGGACTCCAACTAATATGATGCTATTTGGTACACCTGTTAAGTTATTTAACGGGGGTAAAGTTGAAGAAGAATTTATGGAAATGCTATCCACTGGGTATGCTAGAAGATGCTTCTTTGGTACATCAGATCTTAATCCTATATCTGGTGATTTAACTGCAGAGCAGGTGTATGACATGCTTACAGATGTTAGTGCAGTCAATACTTTAACAGATATCTCAGATTACTTAGGTAACATTGCTGATGGCGTTAATTTTAATAAAACTTTAGTTCTATCTAAAGAAGTAAGTATTTTACTTATTGAATATAAGATGCATTGTGAAATGCGGGCAGCTAAGCTTGCTGAGCACGAAGAAATTAAAAAAGCTGAACTATCTCATAGGTATTTTAAAACGCTTAAACTTGCAGGTACTTATGCCTTTATCCAAGGCAATTTTGAAATAACTGAAGAGGTACTATACAACGCTATTAAGCTTACAGAGGATTCTGGTGTAGCATTTACAAAAATTATTACTAGGGATCGTAATTATGTGAAATTAGCAAAGTATATATCCTCCGTAGAAAGAGAAGTAACTCATGTGGATCTGGTAGAGGATCTTGCATTTTATAAAGGATCTGAATCTCAAAAAAGAGAGATGATGACTTTAGCTACTGCATATGGCTACAAGAATAATATTATTATTAAGAAGCATTATCTTGATGGTATTGAGTTTCTTAAGGGAGAGTCACTGAAAGAGACTACTCTGGAGCATATGACGCTATCCTACAGCACACAATTAGCTGAAGGGTACATTCCACAGTCGGCTAAGTTTTCGGAGCTCCACAAGCTTACAAATGCCTCAGGATTACATTGGGTAAATCATACATTTACTAATAATTATAGATTAGAGGAAAACGTAATAGCTGGATTTAATATGGTAACAATTGATGTAGATGATGGATGTTCGTTAGCTACAGCAAAATTACTATTAAAAGAATACACCTATTTAATCCATACAACTAAAAGGCATACTGAAAAAGTAAATAGATATAGAATTATTTTACCTATTTCCCATGAACTTAGGCTGGATAACAAAGATTTTAAAGAGTTCATGAAAAATGTATATGAGTGGCTACCTTTTGGGGTAGACGATCAAACCAATCAGAGATCTCGTAAATGGTTAAGTTGTCCAGGACATTTTGAGTATAACTATGGTGAGGTATTAGATGCCTTACTGTTTATACCTAAGACAAGTAAGAATGAACAACGTAAACAAGTAGCATTAGACAACACCTCGTTAAGTAATATTGAAAGATGGTTTTGTACTAAGACCACAGAAGGTAATAGATCAAACCAATTAATTAAATATGGCCTAATGTTGGTTGACTCTGGTTTAGACCTAGAGGCTATTAAGACTCAGGTGCTTGCATTAAATAACAAATTACCAAATAAGTTAGATGATGCGGAAATAGGAGCAACCATAATGGTTTCAGTATTTAAAGCAATAATTAAAAGAGAAAGTAAATGAGTATAAATAACAATCTAGTCCTTATCAGTGGTAAGTCAGCCACAGGAAAAAGTGCCAGTTTACGAAACATGCCTAACCCTAAAGGGGTGATGTACCTTAACTGTGAATCAGGTAAACATTTACCATTTAAGAATGACTTTTGGGAAATTATAATCACTGACCCTCATCAGGTATACGAAGCGTTTCTAACAGCTGAAGACCAAGAAGATATTCATACTATTATTGTAGATTCCATGACATATATGATGGATATGTATGAGTCCGTGCATGTACTTACTGCAACCAATGGAATGAAAGCATGGGGGGAGTATGCCCAATTCTTTAAGAATCTTATGTCTCAGTATGTAGCTAAATCTTCTAAGAATGTAATCTTTACTGCGCATACCATGGATGTAATGAATGAATCTGAAATGATATCGGAAACCTTAGTTAAGGTAAAAGGATCATTAATGAATCAAGGTATTGAGAGCTATTTCGCTACTGTAGTAAGTACCAAAAAAGTACCTCTTAAGAGACTTGAGGGTTACACCTCAGGACTTTTAAACATAACAGAAGAAGAAGAAATGTTAGGTTTTAAGTATGTATATCAAACCAAACTAACTAAAGAAACTGTTAATGAACGTATTCGAGGATCTTTAGGTATGTGGGAGACTAAAGAGACATATATTGATAATGATATTCAATTAGTGGTGGATAGACTTCACGACTATTATAATTAAGAGGATTAACAGAAATGCATATAGAAAGAACGATCCATGAACTAGAGGAATTACAAACTAAGATGTCTGCATTATTAGGATTTCTTACTACAGATGCCTTTAAAGAATTGCCATTAATAGAGCAAGCATATTTAGGTACTCAAATGTTCCATATGGAAATGTATGGTGCAATTTTAAGTAAAAGAATTTTATTTTATAAATAGGAAACATATGAATAAGCGAGAATTAGTTCAAGCAGTTGCTAAAACATCTGAGGAAAGTCAACGTACTGTTGGTTTAATTTTGGATAGTATTACAGCCCAAATAACTGAAGAATTAAAAAATGGAGGAGAAGTAGTCCTCGTAGGTTTTGGAAAATATTCTACTAAACTACGTGCAGAAAGATCAGGTAGACATCCCAAAACAGGGGCTAAAATTATTATATCTGAAAAGACTGTAGCTCTATGTAAATTATCAGAAACAATTTTAAAATAGGAAAAAATAAATGAACCCATTAACAAAAGTAGCAGTACCTTCAAATGTAGCAGAAGCCAGAGACACAGTAGGTGGAAGCTTCTTATTAGAAACAGGTATCCATGATTTAAAGATTGATACAGCCTATTTTGGTGAAAGTGCTGGTGGAGCTACCAGTGTAAATATTACCTTTAAAGGTAATGGTAATACATTGCGCCAAACATTCTGGGTAACTAGCGGTAAAGCTAAAGGCCAAAAAACTACATATAAAGATAGAAATGGTACTGAACATTTCTTGCCTGGCTATACAGCAGTAGATGACATTGGTTTATTGTCTGTAGGTAAAGGTATTACAGAGTTAGATACTGAAGAGAAAATGGTTAATGTTTTTGACTTTTCTTTACGTAAAGAAGTACCTACTAAAGTCTTAATGATTATGGATTTATTAAACCAAGATATTACTCTAGGTGTAATTAAGCAAACTGTTGATAAGAACATTAAGAATGGTGAAGGTAAGTATGTCCCATCAGGTGAAACGCGTGATGAAAATGAAGTGGATAAAGTATTTCGTACTTCAGACCGTATGACAACTGTAGAGTTAAAAGCTCAGGTAGCTGTTGCCTCTTTTATTGACACATGGAAAGAAAGATGGGATGGCAAGACTCGTAATAGATCTGTAGGTGTAAAAGCTTCAGGAGCTACCTTAGGAGCCCCTACAGGAACTAAATCAGGTATGTTTGATAGGTCTTAAATAAGTTATATATATGACTAAGATGCTTACAGCATACGGTTCAGTGGATCCTGGAGCCTCAGGATCCATCTGTATATATATACCTGAAACCAAGAAGATTCATTTTATGTCTACTGTGGCTAAACCAAAAGATATTGCACAGTTCTTTAGTCAAGCGCAGTCAGAACTAAATTTAGTAATTACCGTGATTGAGGATGTACATTCAATCTTTGGTGTATCTGCTAAAAGTAATTTTAACTTTGGATATAATACAGGTTTAATTACCGGAATAATCCAAGGCACAGGCGCTGGTATTGATAGGGTAACCCCTAAAATATGGCAGAAGCATGTGGGAGTAAAGGCAAAAGGTAAAGAAATAAAGAAAGATGTGGCAGGTATTTGTGAACGTATGTTTCCAGATGCTGATATATATGGCCCAAGGGGGGGACTCTTAGACGGACGGAGTGATGCCCTAATGATTGCTGTATATGCTGCATACAAGTATAGGATTTAAGTTAGCTTTAGATGACCACCCATAGCAGAACCAGTGGGGTAAATAACTTCTGCAGATAGGCTTATACGCACTCCGACCAAACCTCAATAAGCCGTAAAAGGAATAAGGGTAGGCTTTCAGTGAATTGGTGTTGAAAACATATCCCCCATAAGTGACTATTTGACTGGTAGGAAAGACTACTTTATTTTAATTTAATTAAGGAAAAACAATGGCAAAATTGTCCATAACAGTAGATGCAGAAGCCATCAGAGATGCTCTAGTAGCGTATGTAGCAGCACAAGGCTTATCTCTTAAAGGTAAGGACGTAGATGTATCTATCACAGCAGGAAGAGGTTCTAATGGCTTCTCAGCTAATATTGATATCTCTACCCCTACAGCACAAATCCAATCTATAGCACAAAATACCTATGTAGAAGATACTGTAGAGGAAGAGGAGCAAGTAACGGCAGAAGAACCTTCAGATGATACTAATATTTTTAATCGGTAATGGTTAAGGATATAGCGGCAGGGATATTAGCCTTATTAGTATTGATATTTATTCTTTGCTTAATAATGTTTATGCCGGTGTTAGTTATCCTAGTGGGAATGGTTTCTGTATTTGCAACAATCTACATAGGTATTAAAGTCTACATAGATTATTGCGAAACAGAGAAAGAAGCTAATAAGTAGCCTGAACTGCAGGAAGCTCGGAAACAATGGGTGTAATTAGGGTCACCGGATTAAAATGAAATTTATTATAAATTGCATCTGGAGTCCCAATTGCATCTGTTATATCTGCTTGGTTATATGTAAACATTTCCAACATCTGTAAGCCTAAGAATCTTGCAGGTGCTTTACCTACCTTCTTAAGGATTACTTTCTGAATCCTGATAAAGAACTTAGTAAACATAATTAACCCCATATCGTTACCATACTGAAGCAGAGGATGAGTAGGTAAGTCATAGTTAATAAAACTATCTACAATATCTACAAGAGAATCTGCTTCACTCATACCCTTTTTTAGATTATGTTGGTGTAGTGCAAATCTAGCGATGAAATCACTATACTGGGTAGAATCCCTTAAAAACTTATATAGCTGAGTATCATGTGTCATTGCTACCTGAGACACACCTTCCTTAACCTTAGAATTAATTCTATTAGTTAATGGCTCAACAATTTCATCTAACTTACTCTTGTAAGTGTACAACTCAGTATCATTAGCAATATCCTCTACAATAGTTTGGAAGATACCTGAATCCACCATAGGCTTAACAGGATTACTAGCTATTTGATGCTTAAGATTATTAATCTTAGATTTAATACCTGCAACATTAGGGTTATGTTTAAGTCTTAACTCTAACTGCCCTAGCTTTACACTGTCCTTTAAATAGGATTGTAAAGCAACTACACCTATGGCTTGATACTTATAAATATCAGCCTTATCCACACCAGACAACCAAAGTAACCAATTATTACTAGCTATGTTACCTGTAAGAGTCGAAAGATTCTTAATTACAATAGTGTCCTTAGTAGTCTTTATTACTTCTTGCCATACATTTTCTACCGTCTTAACCTTATTAAAATTTAGGTTTTTATACAGACTATCCCCAATGATTCTAGTAATTTTATGATTAATTTTTTCTAAATCTGTACTAGGTCTAATCCAATTAGTAATACTTAATTTTCTATATCCGAAGAAAGTACTTACGACCTCTCTCCTAATTAAAAATCCATCAGTACCCCAAGTCTCCTTCATATATTTCTTCATCTCACTAGGTAGAATATTATAAGTCTCCCTATAAGCAGGATCTTTACTAGTCTTACTAACATCTACAAATGCATTAGGATTCTTAGCATAGTTATCCTTAAAGTCTTTATAAGCAATATCTACAGCTTCCTTGTTAATAGCCTCTGTATTCACCTTATCAGAAATACTTGCAGACATTGAACCAAGAACATTACTAAAGGAATTATTCTTTTGTAAGATAGAATCTTTCTCTGCCTCTGTAATAGCATACTTAGCCCCTACAAATACCCCCTTCCTATTAAATGAAGGAATAAAAGAAGATGGCTGCGGATCAACTATAATGGATCTTCTCTGTTTAGATACTTCCTTATCAAGTGCAACCCTATCTAATTTAGATATAAGCTGTTGTCCCATATAGTTACGTAAACCATCAACGGATGCGTATCCAGTAGGTATATCACTTAACTCTGAATTTTTACTGGTCATAGATACAATCATTTTATTATATGTATCTACCCCCGCTACATCAGAGTAGTACATATACTTAACACCACCCTTATCTAATTTACTTCCTTTGATTGGATTAGCTGATCTAGTAAATCCTTGTTTAAGTAGCTTCTGTCCTTCTATAGCAGTAGCTATAACAGCAGATGTATGAGGATTATAATTCTCCTTTATCCCCCCATCCACAACCAGAATCTCATTACCACCTAAAATTCTATCCAGCTGATCTTTCTTATAATCTCTGTGCTGTTTAATAGTATTAAGAATACCATTCTCTTCTTTACTCTCAGCAAATTCAGCTTTAATGGATTTAGCCACTAAGTCCTTATGTGCAGTAGAAGAATATTTCAAAGCATATAATCTAGAGAGTCTAGTTAAATCCTCTTTAAGACTTTTCTGGTCTTGCTCAAGATTCCTACCTTTTCTAATGGATAATTGCTTAGCTATTTGTTCTACGTTATGTAGCCCAGCCCCATCAATTAAATGCTGCCCTGTAACCATAAAATGGCCTAAGCTACGAGAGTTGTTTATGTAATAATTTCCTTCAGTACGGGTAACCAACCTATCTTCTACGGTTTGTATTTGTGTATTTAGTTTATTCTCATTATCCAAATAATCTTGTATCTGCTCTACTTCATACAAATTAAATAGAGCTTCCATGTCGCCTTTAAGTATTACTTTAGTAATAGCTACAGAGGTCTTTGCATCCACAGAGCCACCGACAAAAGATTCTCTAAGGAACTTATCTACCGTGGTAGCTATCTCCTCTCTGAGAGTGTCTATAAACTTTTTAGACGCACTTAATAATGTATGGTATTTAGCAACATCCACTGTATTACCTACAGCCTCTGTAACAAGGCTTCTAAGTAAACTCTTCTCGGTTATATCCGCTAGTAGTAAAGAGTCTCCTACAGCCCTCTGGAAGCCTTTAAATGATACTTTAGTTATCTTCTCAGCAATCTTACCTATATTGCTTATGGATTTCTTCTTAGAATTTTGTACTGCCTGACTAGATAAGAATTTATGTATAGGAGCCAATACCGTATCTCTAATAATCTGGGCAGCTTTAAGATCCATACCGTTAGTGATCTCAAATTGTCTAAATAAAATATTTGATTGCTTGATATGAGCCGTAGAAAGCTTAGCTACTAATAAATCTAATTCAGTAGAAACCTTACCATTATTATTCTTTACTTTGGTTTGCCACAGATCCATTAATAAATTAAATATGTTAGAAATGGTACCAGAAATAGTATCCCCAAAAATCTTAGCGGATTTAGGAGTATCCATCTCTGACAGTAACTTAATAAATCCCGGCTCAGACATACCAAATGCTATAAATTCTTTTATTCCGTTATTCTTAGTACCTGTAGCAACAGAACCTAAAGCAGTAACCTCTTTTACTTCTGTATGATTTTGGTTATCAAAAATGTACGCATACTTAGTCCTATCCGCTTCTGAAAGGCTATCATTAACATGGTTAAATAGTCTTGTAATACGATTAATTATTAACTGGTTTTCTACTTTGTTCTCTAAAGCACTCTCTGTAATGTGATGGGTCAGTTCATGTACAAACACTGTCTGGGCAGACATCTGTATACCCGATGCTGTAGGAGAGGTAGTATTTGATACATTTACAACCATACGATTGTACGCAGGATCAAATCCACCAGAGTTCTGCTCTTTAGTCCTTTGTACGTACAATTCAAGAGGAGTGATAACCTTGTTTATCAGATTATGTATTACGCCCCTTAGATGAGTGGTATGAGCTGTAGAATCACTATTTTGCTTATCTATCTTACCTAGCGATTCAAAAGTAGATTCAGTATTAGCTCCTGTAAGCTTCCTAGTAGGTTCACCTTTGAAGTCAAATGGTTGTGCCTTATCTGTTGAGCCAAGCTGGTCATAACCTTTCATCCATGAAGCTATCACTGTCTGACTTGGCTCTGTTGAGTCACTCAGGTCATGTTCTTTCCTTTGCTTGTCAAAATACTCTTCTAGGGTAAGAGGTTTTCCTTCATTAACTTCCTCTATTAAATTAGTTACATCTGAATCATGCCCACTAGTTGAGTCAGTTGACTTTCCTCTATTAGATCCAACCATACCTGAGTAATTAGCTACCTTACCTACACGGTCATTAATTTCTGCAGTAACTAAATTGGCCTCCTCTCCAACACCTTGTATGGAGTCAATATACTCTTCTAGGGAGAGAAATATTCCATCGCCATTACTATCTAAGAAATAATTACTTAGGGGGTTAAGGGAAGATCCCCCAGAACCCGCAATAAGGTTATCTATTTTCTTCTTGTCCGTAGCATCTAAACTATCAATAGCTCTATTTAATGAGGCTAATGCTGCACCAAAGACATCGTGATCGAACATACTAGTAGCAAGAGAAGCATTCATAGTTTCTGCCATATCTGCTATAACATCCAACGCACCCTGCGAGGCATCATGTACATTTAACACTTCAAACCCTGCATTAAATACCGAAATGGGTACTGTCGAATCAGTATTGTGAATAAGTGTAATAGTGGGAGATAGTCCTGGGTCTTCAAGCTGGTAACTAGTACCGTGACCTACAGCACTAGTTACTGAGTCGTCCTTAATATAGTCTTCCCACATACCTGTTTCTGTACTCTTTTGGTAGAATTTTCTTTCAGGCTTATGAGGGCTAGCATATTGAACTTGAGTGGTATGTGTTTCAGAATAGTCAGGTTTATATTTTCCTTTAAGGAATGATAATTCTGTCTCTATATTTTCATCAGAAAGGGCATGTTTTAGTGAAGGATGGAAGTCTCTAAGAGATTTAACTAAAGCAATAGTAGCTTCTTTAGATAAAGCCAATATAGGAGTAACTCCCTCCTTATTTGCATTTATCTCTTTTAATTTCTCTGCATACTTCTTCTCAAACATTAAGTCAAAGGTACGTTGGATCACCTCAAACACTGAATTAAATGTAGCTCTGTTTCTAATAAAATCCCCATAGTTTTTTTCTAAGGATTCCTGTAGTAACCCTCTATACATAGCAGATACTTTGCCACTTAGGATATTTACCTGTGTTGGAGTAAACGTAAAATCTCTTGCTCTTCCATTAACAATTTTTGTCTCTGTATTTCCTAACAGGGTAGCAATATAGTTATTTACTTCGGTAAATAATCTCTCTTGTTTTGCAGAGTTATTACTTGTATCTTCCGCTTTCATTCCTAAGTCATATATCTTCTCTATAGTTTCTTCTGCTAAAGCATCTGCTACTTTATTTACAGATGCACCAAATAGAGTAATCATCAGGGGATATTTAAAGAGCTTTCTACCTATCTTTGTAATGGTACCGTCAGCTATGATATCCCCCACTATAGAGAATGTAGTATCAATTACGTCAATAGCATTTTGCGCATTCCCTGATAAGCTAACAAGTTTAGTGTAGTGCTTATGTACTGGATGATCTTTAATTAAACTCTTCGGGTTAGTAATTAATTTTTTAGCCGTAGCCTTACCACTAATGATATCCCTAGTTAAGCCTTCATATAAATCATCATGAACAATATCACCAGACTCAACAGCGTTATACCATTTTTGGTAATCCATTGTAGGATCAGGAAATAATCCAGCAGCTTCTAGCTTAGGTCGCATCTCATCAAAATTCTTACCTCCACCCATAAGAACCAAACCAATTAATACACCATTGGTTATGCCGTCTATCTCTCTACTTAGGGTAGTTGTAAACTTTGTTGATCTTTTAGAGTCTTCTGAAACAGCGTAATGATACTCACGTAAAGCAATCAAACCTGCAAAGGAGTGCATCCCTTCCCCAGCATCTTTAACTGCCTTTACAATTATATCTACCCCTTCACTAGTGGATTCTTCACTATTCTTTTTGGCGTGAAGCCGAACAAATCCCATATTGGTATTTTTAGAAAATTTATCATATACCTCCTGAAATTTAGATTCTACCTCTTCAATATTTTTTAGATGTTCAATCTTAATACCAAAAGATTCTAGGATAGCTAATTTAAATTGTCCTAGTTTTTCATCATTTTTCTTAACGTCTATCTCAACTTCCCAAGACTTAGGGCCAAACATCCATCTCATGTATTTATTGGTTTGATTATTAATCTTACCATTGACCCCTATACGCCCAGATCTCCATACATTATGAAGTAAGTAAAATATCTCATCAGCTGTTAAGGATTCTTGGAATGCTTTGAAATCATCTACCCCTCTTTCAAGAGATTTATTATTACTCTCGATTCCTTTTCTTCTAGTAATATGTTCCTGAGATAGATCATCTTCAGTAACATTACCTATGATAGCTAATATGGCATCTCTGCCTATTAGATTGACCATGTCAACCATTTTAGTGAATACTTTATTCTCCACCTGAGATTGTTTTAACAGACCCTCACGTTGGGTTGTAGAGGTATCTTGAAGAGTCCCTTTAAGTGTCTGTGAAACATCCTTATCTGTAGTGACCCACATCAAACAAGGTTTTAATTATTTCCTTGGATTTTGTACCTGCCTCTTTAATACGTCTTAAATCGTTAGACAATCCTTGAAGTTTTTCATCACTATTTTCTGCTAGGTATGTACCTTCAGCAGCTTTTACAAGAAAGGTAGGAGCTCCATTTTCTTCTTCAATATTAAGTTGAGAACTATCGGTAGAATCCTTCTTGCCCACCATATCTTTCATAAGTGCAGCAGGTAATTCAGAAAGTTCTACATGCCCTTCTCTCTCCAATACATCTATAGCTATAAGTCCTAAATTTGCTTCTATCTTAGAATAGATGGAGCCATCAGCAGTATTATCCTGTGACATACCTAAAATTTTAGCAATCTTACCGCCTATATCAGATGCAAGTCTTGTACGTACAGTACCCCCAAACCTAATCTTCTCCCATGCTAAATCAGATGGTTCAATACCGTCAGGTAATCCAAGGATTGCTTTCAGATCTTCAGCATAATTTTCAAGAGTACTCTGAGAATCATTCTTAATCCATTCCACAATAGCTAAACCAATGGAATCATAGAAGTTCTGATCCATCTCAGGATTAGTATCAGGGTTATTACGCAGATATTCAATTACCTCATATGTCCCATCCTCTTTTCGATCCATCCTAAGCGAAGTGATCTGCTTAGCTTTCATAAAATAAATAAGGGGATTCTGTATATGTCCTAACGGTGTTGTAATTGTTCGTGTTTTACCCTTAGAGTCAGTGTAAGTAGTTTGTTCTGTTTTACTTGCAGACTGTGCTGTTTCCTTAGAATTAAATATTTGTTCTTTAATAACCTTAGATAAGCCTTTTACAAAAGTATTTATATCTTTTAGATTATTTTTATCTTGCTCAGATAAAGTATCCTCTTTATGTGCATTACCTAAAGCATCCTTAGTGGTATGCATAATAGTAGATGCTTTAAATTTCACTAAATCTTTAAGACTTATACCGCCTATTTCTCTAGAATCTCTGGTAAGACTATTACCTACACTATAGGGGCTAAATATCCTCTTAATACTGGATACAATTAAAGGATCTAAACCTGATTTAGGTAATGTATTTCCAGAGTAGGTAGCAAGTATATATTCATAAATATCTGACATATATTCTGCTTCATCTCTATTCTGCTTATCTGTAACTAAGGCATTTTCAACCATAAGAGACAAGACCGTGTTAAAGTCTGAGAACTCTTGACTACTACTACTAACATTGTTAAATCTAGTTTTTGTGAGAAATTTATGTGCATTATTTAATGTAAGAACCCTCGCTTTTACTCCCCCAGAGGTATTTTGCTCTACTACAGGTTCAGCTACAACTTGAGTAGTTTCACCTCTTCTCCATTGAGAGAATGGCAATTTATTATTCCCTACAGTTGGTGCCTTATTAACCCTATCTTCTACATATTTAATAAAAAGATTCTGGTCACTACTGTTAAAACTATATTTAGTATTAATTAATTGAATAATAGCATCAGTAGTTGATCCTGAAGCCATGCCGTTAGTAATTATAGTTTCGATATTTTCTTCTGCTGTTTCAACTTTTTTCCCTGACAATACTTGCGGATCACCCTCTTTAGACGTTGGGCGTGATTTAACAACTACTATGCTTCCTGTATTATCACCTCTCGTAGCATTATATGTAGCTTCTACTAATTCTTTTCGCAACTTAGTAAATTCAGCCATATTTTCATCGGCAACAGACCCATCTTCTTCTCTTAAATTTGATATATTATTTTCAACAGTAGCAATATTAGAATCTAAAGATTCTTGAGAAACTTTAGATGCCTCAACTACTGTGTCAGTACTATTCTGAGTAGGTGTAGGTGTAGTTACGGTATCTGTTGTACTATTTTCTGAGGGTATAGATTCAGTGTTTACCTCTACCTCTTCTTCAGTGTTCTCAGAGGTTTTTACCTGCTCACCTATATGGCTCACAGTCAAAGATATTTTTTCGCTCTTAGATAGTTCAGGGATAGCTTCTACAGCTTTACCCTTTACCTCATTAAAAGCATCCTGCAATAAATTGGCTTCAGATATGACTGTCTTAGCTAGGCGCGTAAAAGGCTCAAAATTTGCTGGATCATAATAAAAAGGTGTACTTCCCTCTACTACAATAGCATTTGCATCAGCTAGAGCTTTTTTTGCTGCATTCATGTCTCCAGTAGTTAACGCATTAAGCACATCCTGAAGCTTAGAAGCTTTATTGGAGTGTCTTTCTGCCCATGCTTTAAACCCTATTAGAGTAGATTCAGTAGCTTTACTGTTATTAGATTCTACACCTAAGCCTACCGCACTGGTATGGTCGTTAATACCTAAAAACCCTTCACCACCATTAAGAATATTGTCTGATACCTCAGACATAGACTTTCTTTTTTCTATATAACTTTCTACTTTTACTTTCTGATCTTCAGACAATAAGTTACTAGAAAGTAATTTCTTAGCCTGTTCTTCTGAGACTGTCGAATCAAAATCCATTGAGCCAATGATACTAGATATTGCTGTTTCGCTCTTAGGAGTGCTCTCCTTAGCTCCTATGACTACGTCTATGGCTGATCCAATCTTTACTTCCCTTAGTTTTTTTATGGCTGCAAATGCTCTAATCTGATATTCATCAGTTTCTTTCCTATGTATATCGCGCTCTTCGTTAGTTGCCTCAGTGTTCTCTAGCTCTTTATTTAGTCCATCGTGCATTTCAAATATAGCCCCCTTAATATCGTCAATATGCTTATCCATATTGTCGGGGGTTTCAGAAGCATTTTTAGGGGTATTTGCTATTAGATAATCAATCCTATTTTTAGGAGGCAAACTTGATAAGTCACCTTCAGCTAAATTGGCTCTATCCTTAGCTTGTTGTTTAAGTGCATCTGCTTTTTCTGTTATTGTATTTTGAATACCTTGAGGTGTAAGAGCTTTTATAAGTGCTTTAGCTGGTTTACCTAGCGCACCCGCAACAGCAAGAGGTGTAGCTACTGCTTCTTTTAATGCAGCTTTAGGACTAGTAACAGCTGTAGTTCCTCCACCAGCTACCTGTCCTAAAACATTAGCAGCAAATGCAGACCTACCTTCTAACTTAGAAATATCTTGTTTATATGCATCTTGCTCTAAAAGGTCTTGAGTACCCTCTGTAGCTCCTTCACGTACAACTGATCTTGCTACCCCACCTTTTGATACCATAAGCTTATCTGAAACAGTATCAGCTGCAGCTGATAATGCCGTATCTACCAACAAACGGTTTACTTCCTCTCCCTCAGGTAGTCTACCATTGACCTCCATAAATTTATCCCTAGCCTCACTAGCTAACTTAGTAAAGTTACCAAAGAAAAATGATCCGGTCATTCTCGTAGCAGCAAATGCATTAGGGATCTGTTTGATTACCTCTTCTACTACAGCTTGAGGTTCTCTAGCCGCAGCACCAAATATTGCAGTTGCTGCATTAGATACAGCTCCTGAAAGTTTAATAACCCCCTCAGCTACCTGCCCATTTTGAATATCTTCAATACCCTCTTGCCCCATAGGAACAATAGAGTATTCATAAAGATCTCCAGCATATTTAACCAGTGCATCCGTACCGGCAGTATTAAATATCTTACTTATGTGCTCATTAACTTTATCAATTTTAGCTATGAAACCAGACTCTAAAGCCTCAGCCGTAGCCAATCTTTCTACTATACTTTTTTGGGATGGATTACTTGCTAATAGACGCTCCTCATTCTCGGAAGGTACGTAATCTATATTATTTATCTTAGATGCTTTTTGCATTATTTTAAGATGCTTAACAGCTGCCCTATCTTCATTAGATATATTCTTAGTGAGGGTATACTGAATCGCTCTAGCAGGAGAATTAATAACATTAGCCCCAATATCGAACGCGGTTGTTACTCCCCCAGCAACGGCATTTATAGATCCTCCTAGAAGGGTCTTTCTAAATTTATCACTAACAGAATGTTTGGTAGCAATGTCACGGGCATCTTTTTTCTGTTGAAGATCTAAGTTCTTCTTAATCGCATTATCTAGGGTGTGATACTTAGCATTTAATTCAGGAGTATTATTAATATCACTGAAGTGCTGTTCCGTACCACCATTTGAATTTTGTCCGTCCTTTTTGGCAGCCCTAAGGAGTCTACCAAATACACCGGTATCACGGTGTAAGTTACTACCCTTAACAAGAATTTCAGTATCCCCACCTAATTCTCTTATTACATTTTGTTTAGCTTTTTCTGCTTGATTAAATAAAGTCTTATTAGAAATTTGACTAGCATCCAGCCTAAAAGTTTGAGCAAGGTACCCTCTATCAACCTCTCTGCCTAATTCCTCCCTAGCAGTAAGAGGACGACCCTTATCTGTCTCAAAAGTATCTAGAACATGTCCTGGCCTATCAGGAACTAAACGTACACTAGGGCCAGTGGCAGCGTTAAAAGTATCCCCATCAGTTACAGGATTATTTTCGTCTAAAGGTAAAGATTCCCATCCACCTAATTTACTTTCCTTATCCGCTTTGGCTTTAAGAACCTCTAATTGTTTTAGCGAATAAGATCCTGTAGAAGATACCGAATACTTTGATACTGCCATCCTAGTTTCCTAATTTATTGTAAGTTATTTACTTTTGAGTATTGAGTTTCTCGATTGCGCTTCGTAGTGCCGATGCGTACTGGGGCTGTTTTTCTCGTTCTCTGCTCCCGGCTAGTTCTAGTAAACGCCTAACAGATGTTTCGTTTTGGCCTTGGAGGTCTGATAACGTGTACCCGTTACCAAGAAGTAACTCAGCTTGACCGAGGGATACAGCTGGATCGTCATTCCAAATACCAAAAGTATCTAACCTATCATTAAGCACACTTGCCATAGCATTTCTATCTGTCTCAGAAAATTCCGTCCCCTTAGTATTTTCTAATGTTTGGGTAAGATGCTGAGAAGTTAACTTTCGCTGCAGATCTAGGTTATATTTATCCTTTTCTAGTTTTGCATTTTCATTTTTAGTTATTTCTGTAAGCCCACCCTTAAATTGTGTTAGTGCATTTTGACCTATTTCTAATGGTATCTTATTGGCAAATAAACTTTGAAGATATGCATCTGTGTCTAGCACATTTGTGTCGGGATTTATACTAGCGGATAATAATTGTTGGGTCAGTGTTCTCTGCCCATCTTTGGTTTTCTCTTTCTTGTGACCATATTCATTAATGATAGTTTGTCTCTCTGCTATCTTGTTTTCTTTTCCTTGCTGGGCTACCGTATTATTAAATTCCGAAGTCTGCATATTTCGATTAAATATATCATTCCCCCGCTTCGCAATATTCTGTGATGCGTTATTAATAGCCGCATTTATAACATCTGGATTACCATCAAATCCTGATTCCCTGAATGAGTTAACTGCTTGGGTTAATTCATCTTGGTTCGTAGCACTTGCTAGCTGAGAACCTATATCAGAAGATATTTTATCGTTTATACCGTCTTGTCTCTTAGTGGTATATCCTTCAATAGCTGATCCTATATCCGCTACGGAATCCCCTAAGTCTGCATAAGCATCTCCATATACTTTAGTTATTGGTGCAAGATTAGGTGCTGCTACATTTTTCCAAGTTATTGGCGTCATAATAATTCTCCTTACGTATTAGTACGTGATTTATACTTCGCAGCATTAGCGTCAAGTTTAGCATTTAAAGCAGAAGTTCCACCTGGTACAGTAGAATTATCCCTTGCATCCCTTTGTTTAATTTCTCGAGCATCATTTGTTTCCTTCTGGGAGTAATAGTCCCGGTAGTAGGAAGCTTTAGCAAATTTAAAAGCATCCTCAGCCATACCCGCACTTTTAAATGCACCATAAATATTAGCGCCAGCACCTAACACACTACCTATACCAGAAAGTGCAGCACCATAATCACTCATAGAAGCATCACCAAAAAAGGAAGAACTTGTATTGGGGGGAGCATTTACGCCTTTACCCAAAAAGGAATTAGCATCGAACCCAGTTTTGGATGGCATATTAGCGCCAGGTATTAAGCCTGATTGACTTCTATTAAGAGGGGAGTATTGTTGTAAGTATGATTGATTACCATTCCCAAGAGAACTGTATGATGGCGATCCGTAGCCCTGAAGAGAAGATAAATAATTTGGAATGTTTGATATTGGCATGGTAGTTCCTATGTAATTAGTTTTGATTCGGAAGAGTGTTTATCAGCGTATGTCTGCTTTATTTCGTCTATATTTGTTACTTTTGGTAAGGCCAATGTAAGTGAAACATAATTTTGAGGCATATCCAGTACAATTTTTGCCATATTAGTAGAAAGTTTAAGATTATAAAACTGCTCGACCGTTTGAGAAGGGTTAGTATCTTGGGGCATCCATAAGGTAGCTAACCATTCTGGGGGGCCTAAAAGTAATTGTTCTGCTGCTTCAAGTTCTGCATTCTTCTCCTGTCTATCTAAATCAAATTCAAGGTAGTCATCTTTAATGCCTTCAAGCTCTCTACTAACAATACTTTGAACAACCATACTTGATAATTGGGCAACTGCTCCAAGAACATATATAACAGATTTAAAGTTTAGCTTAGTTAAGTCTCCAGATAAAACTGCAACAGCTACCGCTGCTACAAGTAAAATGTATCCTGCTACCTCTGCCCCAAATGCGTATGTTAAAACAATATTAAGAATATCAAAAGCAATACTAACAATTAATGCCTCCATAGCAAAAGCCATAAGTCCAGGAGCAAACGCAGGAAAAACTATACTAATAACAATAACTATTATTAAGATAATAACTTTAATAATTAAACCAATAATACCACTCTCATACCATGCAGTATATGTATAGGAGATTGTATATATTACTAAATGTCCTGCTTCATATAAGACTATAGTAGATTTTCTTTTTTCAAGTCTCTTAAGTATCCCCTGATTTATGGGTATTCTAAATGCATCATCATTAGGGCGTTTTAAACTATAATGAAAATGTTGGGTATCTTTGCTCCATACATCTGTTTTTGTTCTTAATCCAGTTACAACAACTTTCTTATAGGTAGTATTTGTCTCTTGATGTATAAGAGTGAGGGTCTGTGCAGATGTATTAATTACAGATGATGAATCACTCCTTGTAAGCACTTGTCCCTGGTGTTGTGATATGGCAATATTTGACATACTCACTTTTATATTATATTGCTGCTCCGTTATTCGTAACCGTACATTACGAGATCCGTATGTGTTATGGATGTAGGAAAAAAACTCCATAAAATATTCTATAGCAAACGGTTCTTGAGTAGTGGGATGTAAAGCAAGAACTACAGTAACATCATCAATATATTGTAAATCGGGATTTTCAGCTATACCTTTAGTAATGTCCTCTAAGCTAAGATTAATTAATTTGAGGGCCTTCTTTACTGTTACCCTTATTGGATCATCTTTATGTTTATCCTGTATAAATTTACCATTGATGCGTACAGGCATAATAGGTAAATACTTAAATTCCTCTACAACAGAAACATTCCCTATAAGTAAGGGGTAAGTACCTTCAGATATTCTATAATTCCAATACATATCATGCACTGAAGTAGCATTTAAAATCCGATAGGTAACTTGGTATGACAATTCATTTGGATAAAAGAAGATAAGCTCTACTGAATAAGTATCCTCAGAGCCATCAAAATACTCTTCTAAGAGGGTTACAGTTATCCGTGACCCCAATACCTCATAATCAAATAAAAACCTTGTAATGCCCTCAGGGTTTCCATATAACATCTCTCCTGTAACCGGATCAAATCTATATGTATCTTGTAGGTATTCGTAGATTATTTCTTCAGGGGAGGTATCTTGTATAACCGAAGAAATTATACTAATATTAGGATTTGTAGCTATAGAGGTTTCAGTTACAGTAGCTGCCTGATCTTGAGTATATTGAGCTAGATCTGCTGTAGTAATAGAGAGTTTAACTTGATACTTAGCTTCCCATATAAATGTTTGTACTAGTGCCTCATCATACGCAGATTCATATGCACTCTTAATGGTAGGATCACCTAAGTAACCTAACCAAGAAGTATATGCAGTATCTGATATAAGTTTCTTTTCTTGCCAATATAAATAGTAACGATCAGATATTACTTTAGCGTTAATCCATCTAGTTTCAGAGGCATCCTCTATTGCTTGAAGTCTTGAAACATTTGTAGCTAAATAAGCTTCTGCTTGTTTATTTAATGCAAAAGCTATATTAGCTACATCTTGGTTAGGAACAGATGAAGAAGTTAACTCCCCAGAAGGTAACCCATAATAGTAGGTAGATTCTCCATACTTGAAGAGTTTTTCTACTTTAGGCCCGAACGATTGGGTATGTGCAAGAATCATCCTAGATGGTATATCCGTATTCCGAATTACCCCTTGAACAAGACCACTAGTTATAGGATCTATATAAGGTTTATCAGGAAATAGGGGCATACTTATAACTGTCGAGTCAGCCTCTACATCATCATCAAACCATCCCATATCTAGGTGTTAGGTGTACTATCTAGAATCACATTAATACCGAGTGCCGCTTTATTCATAACCTTTGCTGCCTGTGCATCGCCTAATGCTGCTGCATTGGCACCAGTTGCTTCATCCGTAGACCTCCTTACACTCCAAGAGTCTGCGTATATTTTAGCTAATTTTTGTTCTGCGTCTCTTGTGAAACCATCCGCTTGTGCCGCATACAATTTTTTCTGTTTTCCTATGACACCTGCAACTGGCATAGCGTTAACTGTGTCAGTTATGGATGCTTTTTCTGTATCACTCTTATTTGAAAGTAAAGTACCTTCTGCATCGAGTTTAGTAAGTTGTTTGCCCAATACGCCTGTTATTTCGTAGTCACCCGTAATAAGACCTGTAATAGGATCCTTGAAATTGAAGGAATCTGCAATGTTTGCAAGTTCAGTATAGTATTTTTGATTTAATAACTGTCTCTCTGCTTTAAGTTTCTCTTGGTTTCTTACAATAGTAACTGCTTCAGAAGTAGCATTAGCAGTATCAATAGTAATTTTATCTACTTGTTTATTTAATAGAAGAGCTTCAGCATACGCTTTCTTAACTTCCTCTGCCATTACCAACACTTCTTCCGCTGACTTAAGTAAGGTATTTTTAGAAATCAATACCTCTTCAGCAGCTTTAAGAATATCTGAATCTAAGAGATCTTCTTGTTTACCTAATATATCTACCTCTGCAGCAGTCTTTAAGATTTGCTTTTCAAGTACTAAGACTTCTTGATCTCCTTTAAGAACATTATTAGCTAGAACCAGTGTCTCTTGGGAAGTCTTTAGGATTTGTGCATCTAAAAGATCTTCCTGTTTAGCCCCAAGTTGTATTTCTTGTTGCAGTTTTAATACTTGCTCGACTACCAGTAACCCTTGCTTCTTAGCAGTATCATTTTCAGTTACTAAATTAATTAACTGTTGATTTGCAACACTCGTTTGTGCCTTAGTTAGTTCTGCTTGTACATCTGCCTGTTGCTTACCCATAAGGAAAGCCAACGACTGTTGCATAACAGACTGCATAGCTCCAAGATACACAGTAGAATATTCTGATCCTTTAATTCTACCCTTAGCATATTCTTCTTCTAAACGGAGTTGGGTAGTTGACATTAATTCATCAAATACCCCCGTCCCATCAAGAGCTTTTGTAGTTAAGTCTTCTAATAATATTAAGGACATGTAATACCTATAGGGTCACAAAAAGTTCAGTATTTTCAGTAGTCGAAACTACTGAAAATAACTGTTTATGTTTAATCGTATGGTTAGCTGCAGTACCTCTACTTAAGATAATAGTATGTACTCCAGGCACAGTAGGGGTAAAAGAGTAAGAAAGACTCCCTGTGGCTTCTGAGGTAGGGTTAACATAGCCCGTCACATCATTCACATAATTATATACTCCATCAGGATCTTCAATAGCAATATCCCAATCGGAATCTGTATAGCTATCATCAGTCCTACTGAGGACATAATTAAAGTTACTTGCAAAACCTACTACATACATAATTATTTCCTATTGGTCAGTACTGTTAGCCATGGCTTGTCTTTGAGCCAAGTCTTTTAATTCTTTTGGTGTAAGTGGATCTAATATTTCTACGCTAAATTCTTTAACTAATTTCTGTCTATTGACCTTACTTCCTTTAGGGCCTGGGATAACATAGTGATGTACATATTCTTTTGATTTAATTCTATTAAGAATAATCTGAGGTACATGCCATCCAGCGTCTGCGTTAAAAGGTACCATTCTCTTGTGGGTGCCTACAACACTATTACTCACTGTAAATATTTCACCTGGGTATGCTGCCTTAGCAGGATTCATACAAGTAAGTTTAATTCTAACAAGTTTAGAGGCTTCTTTCCGTAATCTGCCTTTAGCCTGTAATTTTGTTTCTGGTTGTGTTCCCACAGCATTCTGTGGAGCCACTACATCTACTTCTACTTCTTCAGGAGTACCCTGTAAGATATTATTAACTTTTTTCTTTAACTTTTCTAACCCAATACTAGGGTGAAAGGTAATGTTCATTAAGTTAGCTCTATCTTTTAGTAGTTCTAATTCTGTTTTATCTGTGCTCATTTGTCTTTTCTCTTTTTGGATAAGGGGTGATACCCTTATGGAAGAAAGGGCTCCAAAGAGCCCTCCCCAGTTACATACTAATTACTATTAGTATTCTGCTACAGTTTTCACTAGAGCAATTCTTTCTGGTCTCAAAATCATTGAACCATAGTACCATTTGATACTCATGAATCCCATTTCACCAAAAGGATCTGCTGAGCTATATGACACTTCAGACTCAGGCTTAACATGCTTGATTTTAAACTTAGTAGTCTTACCGTCAGTTTGAAAACCAATAGTAGTAAAGGATCCAGAACCAACAACCAACATAGGATAAATATCGTATGCATTGTTAGTTTCACGGTAACCAGTATTAGTAGTTACAGCTTTACCAGCACCTGCCCAATGAAGCATCTCAGGAACTACAATAACTCTAAAGCCACCAATAGAACCAATTTCGCCTCTTGCAACATTACCTGCTGAAGCATAATTAGCTACAGAGATGAATGCTTGATTAGCAAAGTTATCAGTCATCTTCTTCAATGAAGGAATCATTTCTGAACCAACATAGATGTATCTAGCGCCATCAATGACTTTAGTATCAATCATTCTAGAGCCGGTAATTACCTTAGTATTCTTAGGGCAACGGTTGTTATCTAAATCAATTTCAAGACGCATTAGGTCATTGTAATCAATTACAGATACTTCACCAGCTTCACCACTAACTTCACTATCAACAGTAGCAATACCACCATAACGAATAACACCAGCACCTGCTAATAGATCCATTTGGATCATATCTTCAGTCATCTCGTTAGCACCTTTAACCATTTCTGAGTTAATGTGCATTTCAAGTTCTGCGTCAGTATCAAAGTCTATAGACTCTTTTGTATACTCTTCAAAGAAACCATACTTAGTGATAGATCCTTCGATTTGGAAACGTGTCATACCTACACGGTTAACTCGTCCACCAGTTTCTGACAATGCAGGTAACTTACCTGAGATGTAACCAACATCTTTAGATGAACCATACAAGTTACCATCAGTGATTGCTACACCGGCAGCATCAATACCTTGGTCATTGATGTTAGCATCATCTAAAATAGGCAGATAATGGAATCGTTTGATAGTTTTACCCATATTTTTGGGCATAGCTGTTGTATCAGCTAACTGTCCAAAGTAGCTTTCTCTAGCTGCTTCAATAAGTGCTTTTTTCTGATAATAATCAGTACGTAATTGTGGCCCTACGGAAGACAGTGCTCCGTTTGATGGGTCATTATAAATTTGTTCAGCCATTTTATTTGTTCCTAATTAATAATTACATGTAATTACTAGAGGCGATCTTTTCAAACTCTTCGTCACTTAAATTTAGTGGATTAAAATTTGGATCAACTTTAGTAGTTTTGGTTACTGCCTTAGTAGTACCAGCAGCTTTCTTTCTATTTTTAAGCTTGGGATCAGTCTTAGGCTTAGTACCTGCAGATTTGATGTTTTCATTGGCTTTAAGGTTAGGGGTATTAAATCCTCCTTTAGCTTGAATAGCATCTCCTACTTGTCTATATGCCTCAATATCCGAAATATTTGTTAATCTTCCCAGCATCCTTTCTGATTCAACTACCTGAGCAATTTGTCCATATACGCCTGAAGCTACATGGTCATTGATTGTTTGAATAATTGCTGGATTATCAACTAACACTTGTCTACTGGATTCATCCCACTTATTGCTTATGATATCTACAGTGTCATTAAAGGAAGGGCTATCTTGAATATCTTCAAGGACTCTATCTAAATCTACTTGTTTATCATCTACATTGTAAGTATTAGGCTGGTATACAGTATCATCTTCCGTGTTAATGTCTAAAGGATCTAGCTCACTATCCTTTAGAAGTTTCCTAATTGCCTCTGGATTCTTTTTATCCAAATCAATTAAGTAGTTTAGTTTACTTTCATCAAGTAAATTATTGTTTTGGAGCATCTTAACAATCTTAAGTGATGGCTTTAAACTGGCCATTTTCTTATTGTAATTAGCTCCCATAGACATTAATGAAATAGCATCTTCAATACTATCTACTTTAATCTCTTTACCGTTAGCCCTAAAGGGCGCTAATATTTTATTATATTCTTTTTCATAGTCTACTGGTGTATCTTCTTCAGATGCCTCAGATACCTCAGAAGGCTCCTTAGAGCTCTTCTCAGAGGTTTTCTCGGCTTCCTCTACAGATTCATCAGCTTCTGGAGCTCTTGCTTCAATAAGCTCCTCTGGCTCCTCTTCCTCAGATACTTTATCAGGGATATCTTCTTCGATTTTCTCATCCAGAATTTCCTCTTCAGTTTGTGTATCAACAGTACTAGACTCTTCAGGTACATCTATTCCAGCAACATCTTCATCAGACATTTCTAAAATATTAGGTACATCTTCTAAGTGTTCTTTTTTAAGTTCATCTTCCATAATCTACCCCTTACGAAGTTCTTCTAGATATGCTTCATTATCTGTAATAGCCTTTTGAGCCATATCTCCTTGAATATTTATTGCTCTAAGGTATTGATCCAACCTGCCTACAGCAATAATGTCGTTCTTCAATTGCCCTTGTAACTCTTCCGTTTGCATAGATGGATCAGCCATAGCTAGAACCAATCTAGATGATTCTTCCTTAAAGTAGCCATCAATAAATAGTAACTTAAAATCAGTATTATTAGCTAATCTTTGTAATGCATCTTTCTTAGCAGTAAAAGATTTAGCCTCTTTAATACTTAGTTCAATTTGTTGTTCGTCATTCATACGTGTGTCCTCTCATAGAGATTAGTGGTAACTAATTAAATATTAGTCGGGGTTGGTCTGTCTTGTTTAAACATTTCTTGTTGCATCTTAAAGTCATTATCAACAGCTTTAAGTGCTATATTTCCATCTGCTTGAGATTGGATCCTATCTCTATCCCTCTCATGCTTAGTACCTGACTCCTGTTCAACAAAGTCAAGGTTCTTAAGGTCAGTATCACTATTCATATTACTAGCCTTAGCCAATTCTGTTTGGATCTTAGCTTTATCAAGTTCACCGTTAAAAGTATTCTCATGTGCTTTAGCATTTTCATTTGCTATCTGTGCCTTAAGAAGTTCTAACTCTAATTGTGCTTTCTCTTGTGCTATTGGATCCGGTTGTGGCTTATAGTTTTCTATCTGCTTTGCTAAGTCAGGCATCTTACGTAATTTTGCGATGTCTGTTAATACTATTTGCGCCATCTCTGGAGGCATTGTATTACCCATGGTTTGGAGCATAAAAGCTAACTCTTGGGCTTTATGTTCGTCTGCCTCTGCAGTACTTATAGATAATTTAATGTCTATATTACCTGCAAGATCATCTCTTTTGACTACTACAAACTCTTCATTAGTAATCCTAACAATCTCCTCTTCTGAGAGAAACTCACTATTCATACTTATAAACTTTCTGCCTATTTGCTTAATTCCTTCAGCAAGTCTACGAAGTATACCTAACTCTCGCTTAGATGTCGCGTCTAAGGCACTTCTAATGCCTGTAGCGGTGTTTCCAAGAGCTTGTCCGCTAATTCCACTACTGAAAGCTTTTACCCCTGTAAGGGACTCTGCTTCAGCATTCTGCATATTAATCATATATTGAGCAGACTGTGGTATCTCAGGGAAGGTATGCATATGGAATGCCATACGAGGATCTACCTGAGCATTAAATTCATAGTCTTTACCTGAATCAAACTTCCGCTTATTAACAACGTCTAAGGCATCCTTACGGCTACCCATCTGTCCGTTAGCAGACCTACCCATGATATCAATCATTCCTCTTGTTACAGCCCCAATAATCTTTTGATTATCTTCTAGTAATTCTCCATCAGGTTCACCATATACAGCTTTCCTAACAGGTAGATACTGAGCAGATACAAAGGGTAGTCCTTGATCTGGGAAAGGATTCTCTTCCATACGTATAAGAGTATTACCTACCCAAGTAGCTACAATAGGCTTAACAATACCATCATCATTAATATCCCAGTACCCCCAATACTCATATGCAATAAGTTTTTGTCTTGGTTTATCCTTAAAGGTAAATGATGAAGACTCAATATATGAGTTAGTATCATAAGTACTAGTAGTGTTCTCACTAACCTCAATTTTATCTAAATTAGTATACTTACCATCCTTCTTTAATTCAGATAGGGAAGTATCAAAGTAATAAATAATAAACCCTGCTTTAGTCAAATCCCCTAAACATGTTGGATCAACAATAACATGATTAAAGTTACATACTTCTACAGTAGGACAGTTCTTAATTACTTTAATTTGTTCCTGTATCTCTGAACCAACTTGTATAGGCTTAGTAACAATACCCTGTTCCATAAATATTTGATGGGACTCCTGCACTTCAGAAGGCACATCATACTTAAACTTAACTGGATCTTGTTGCATCATCCCATGTAACTGTTCCTGTATCTGAGCATCTTGTGGATCATCAGAAGGAACATACTCAAATATAGGTACTTCTACTTCTTCAATCTCTTCTTCAGAATCCCAACCTACCCGAACAATAACAGTACCTTCGTCTACTGCAGCTCTTACATATTCATCAATAAACTTAGTCTTTTGAATCTTAGTATTGAATTGATTGTTAAGAACTAAGCCATTCTGAATAGCAGAAGTTTTATCTTCGTAAGTAACAGGGCTAGTATTAAAGATATCATCAGTACTTAAAAAAGGTTCTGATAATGCAGCATACCTCCACTCAGCCTGTTTCCTAATTAACTTAGGGACAATACTAGAGTTATTCTTACCATTATCTACCTTGGCTGTACCTGTTACATTTAGATTATCTAACCATCTATTTACATTTGTTACGTGTGTATCATGATCTGATTGTGCAGAAGATAGATCCTGTTTTAATTCAGATATCTTTGGTTCATTAGCCCAATCTGTAAATTGAGATTCTTCAGAATCTAAATCAATATTTTCAGGATCTGTAATCATTATTAAATACCTTCTTTACTATTTTCGGTACTCTGAATTAACAGAGCATTTTTATTGGATCGAGTAGGTAATTGTCTTGCATACCTACTATCTAACATTTCCTCTGCAGCTTTTTTAAAGTCTCTAACATTAATAGCCATGAGCATTTTTTTGAATTTACCTAGACGAGGTATACCCAGGTTAAAACCCATATCAATTAATGCTGTTTTTTGGGGTAATTCCAGGGAATCAAAGTCAGGCAATAATTGCCTAATCCCTTTAGTGACTGATCTAATATCAGAACTCAAAAGAAATTCTGCTTCAATTAAAGATATGCCATTGTCTTCAATATTTCTACCGTATCCCAGTGTGAGTTTTCCAGCACTACATTTGTAAGGTTTTAATCTTAACCCTTCATTAAATTTTATATAATCTTCGACAGTTTTATCAATCACAATGAATCTCTATAGAGTGGGGGGCTAATGTTTCGGCTAGTTCTGTTCTTACCAATTTTCTAGCAAAAACAGGAATTTCACAATATTCTGAAACAGCGTAATTAGCCGCATGACCAATCATTACTGTGCCAGTACATCCCGACAGAAACAAGGGTAGCATTAAGATATATTTCATTTTGATAGTCCTACATAATTTGATACTGAATGATCTTTGAACATATCAAGTTTATCTTTCAATATACCTTTGCTATATTCTTTAAATCGTTTCCACCATGAAGGATTGATTGTTAATTCACCTGCACCATCATAATAATAGCAATCACCCACATGGCGATAACCAAGTAAAGCCATAGGCTCTCTAGTAACAATATCATTTTCGTTACGATATCTGTAAGTGTTTTTAAATCTACTATTAAACTGCTTAACAAAGTTAGAACATCCTACTCTTGGTGAGCCAAACGTATATAAAGAATCTTCAGCTTTACCAATATCGTCAATTGCTAACGTACTGAGGGCAGCTCCTAAACTATGCCCTGTGAAATATACATTCCTTCCGCTGGAGAGCATATCATAATCAGTTTTAATTTTAGATTTAATATCTTCATATGCGCTCAGAAACCCAGAATGTACTTTACCATGTGATGTCTCTTCCTTTAGAAAATCAAGGTCAGTTTTAATATCATCTAGTTTTAGCTCAGTTCCCCTGAAGGCGAAGATCAACGTGTTATCATCCCATAACGTATAACACTGGGTGCCTTTTGCACTATGAAAGCTAGGTGTAAACGCTTTACAAGTTTGGATAAATTTCTGAGGCATAAGATAAGCGTATTCGCTTAATGTTGCCATTTGATGCGCTCTATTCATAGTCCTCTTTTAGCTCGCTGTATTCTTTAATATCTATTTCTGACATAACTGTTCTATGAGTAGCACGACCGTAATTATTAGCATCTTCATCTGATGCAAATGATTTAGTAATAAATGTGTCGTCATCGGCTTTGAAATAATATGGCATCATGATACTAGGTTTAATGCTTCAAGCAACCCAATATTACTGATAGCATAAAAAGCTATAGCACCATATGCCATACTCCGTATTTGGGAGATTGATGCTTGAATATGTGCAATGTCTTCCTTCATTTCATTCATTGACTTAATTATGTCCGTTAATTGTTTTTCGTGGTGAAAAATCCTAGCCTCTATTACTGCACAGTCGCGCTCATTCATTGTTCTACATCCCTAGTTGATCTTTAAGTTCAGTGATAAACGCCTGTCTACCGAACTGAAGTTGTTCCAAATTAAACTGTGACGATGAAATCTTACGTTCCAGATCAGCACAATGATTGACTAATGTTCTACACTGGTCAGTCATGTCTTCCAGAATGTATTCTTTATCGTCTATAGTGATGGGCGTTTCTTTTTTGTTTTCGCTCATAATAGTTTCCTATGTTGCGGTTAAATTACCAAGGCACAGACTGTGCAGTGGTTGGGGTTCTCTGCTCAGCGATCTGAGCAAGAAGATTAGTTTCTAATGATTCACCTAAATCTAACCACCCGATTACAACTTCTTCAGTCAGATCGTCAAAGGGGATAAACTCAGGGGACTCTTCAGAACGGGTGAAACTCTGTGAACCATATGCTGATGCACTATAGTCACCATCATCAATGACAGCATTCCAATGAGCCGTCAGCACAGTGTTGTCTGCTAAGTTACGTTCTAGGGTGTTAATTGATATTTTCATTTTGTTTTCTCTGATAAGTAATTACTGGCTTTCTATTTTCATAACCAAAGTTAATTGAAAGAACAGTTCGTGGAAGATCTGTTTGTGATGCTTCGGTTCCATGTTTTAAGAACCCAGGAAAAATCAATAAAGTACCGTCTTCAATGTCAATATAACGTCTATTGTCATTGGATCTAGGCTCATGACATTGGTGATACTCTAATGGGTTCTCGAAGTAAATCCTACCACTATCTTCAGGAGCTTGCATATAGTAAGTTGCAACAATAGGGGAACCTGAATGAATATGTGATAGTGTTTCATTACCCCTGTAATGTCTGTTAGACCATGACTGTTTAATATATGGTTCATAATACCTGTCTAGTCCATATCCACCCCAATACACATCTGCATGTTTAATAATATCTGCAGATAAATCTTTAAATTCTTCAATATTGTGTAAGTGCATCCCACCATCAAAGGTGCGCGTACTCAAACCACCCCTCTCCAAATGATGCATCGCCCCTTCTCTAGAGAAGTATTCTTCAACATGATGAATTAAATGGGTATTAATACCAATATTAACTTTATAAATCGGAATACCATATTCAGTGGATATATCAACCTTCATCCGCAACATCGTCATAATACCGTAATACTGCAGACGCGTCATTTTTAGGAAGTTTTTCCTTAGTCAGTTTAATACGTGTAGCCCACTCTCCATCAATTGAAATTGAACCAGTTTCTTTGATTTCCTTGTATATCATATCTAACTGATCCCCAATATCACCGTAAGCAATCATTCGGGCAAATTTATATCCATTATTAATAAAATCTTGGTTATCTGTTACATTTTCTTTATTAACTACTAAATCACCATTAATAATTTCCCAACTATATTCAGATGTAACATTATCATCCTCACAAGTTTTCCATTCAAAATCGGAATGAACATCAAACTCGTTACCTAACTCTACTACTTCTAAAACCCTAGTAGGTTCGTTTATGTTGGTTAGTATTCTTTTAGTCATCTCTTTTTGCCCTATAAATTTCTGTGCAAAGGTATTTGAAGTGTGATGGCAATGTCTTTACCATATCTTTTCTGTTTGAAATTATTTCTTTCAAATTTTTAATTGTAGATCGTTGGGTATCATCAGTATAATGCCCTTGATGGTTTAACCAGTAAATCTGTTCACTATTAATAATATTGAAATCGGTACCGGCTGCAATGTAAAGTAGACCATCATGTTCTGCATTATAATATTGATTACCGTACATATATGAAAGTTCGCGTGTAGTATTATCCTCACGAACAATAGATACATCCTCGACATCATATTCTATTTCTTGTGTGACATATTTCCAAAATGGGGTATCATTTCTTCGACTTAGACCATAATGTAAGGCCACGAACCCAGAAAATTTTTGTGTTAAATTCCCGACAACCGTATTATACATATGTTTATCAATTGAGGTTATGTTACCCTTTGCACGTTTCAGTACCCCACATAATTCAATAATGTTCTCATGTGTGGTCATTAATCCAGATGATTCTAATGGTTCAATAAATGCATATGATAAACCAATTCCTACTACGTTCTTATACCACGCCTTTTCATGATAACCTTGTCTGAACTTAATATGATTAATCTCACCATCCCACTCTGTTTCTTTTCTAAATTCTGCTTCAGCATCTTCTGATGTTTGAAACTTTGAACTATAGACATACCCCTTTCCAGATCTATTCCACAGAGGTATATCCCACACCCATCCAGAACTTAAACCCTTACAGTTAGTATAGTTATTAATATTGGTTTTATCTTTGCGTGGTATACGAGCAGCCACTGCAGAATCTGTTAGAAGATACGGGAATGAATGATGTTTCACCTTCAATGCTTTGTCTAAAAGAATTGATGCAAACCCAGAACAATCTATATACAAATCGCCTTCTATCCTATCTCCTTGCTTTAGATCAAGCCCACAAACCCCGATATAATCAGTATCAACATTCTCTACCGTATCTAGGATATGTGTAATGTTTTGACAGTATCTATTCTTTAAATATTTTGCAAGTTTAATCGCATCCATATGATATGCCATATGGTCTTTGTAAAACCCTTGATTTGGTATATTATCTGGCGGTATTGTATTAGAGTCTGCTAAGTGAGTATTTAAAGAAAAAATCTTTGCAAAGTCTGTTGTCTTCAATTCATCAGGAAACATAGCACGACTAACAAAGAAGTCTTGTGCCTCTTTACCACATGGTGTGGTAATTTTACCAAAAGGGTATTGAAACGCTTCCCCCTTTTTCCAAAAATCTTCAAACTTAATACTTACTTTATATGTTGCATCACACTCAGCCATCCAATCAGTATCTTTCAAATCTAATAGATGAAAAAAACGATTAATATGACCAAGTGTTGATTCCCCTACACCAATAGTTCCAAGTTCTTCACTTTCGATAAGTGTCAAATCTATGGTTGGATGTTTATAAGCAATCGCTGCTGCAGTCATCCAACCAGAAGATCCTCCACCTACAATAACAATTTTCATGTTATATTTCCCTAAACTTTATTCGTATTGATATATAACAACTGCACCAATTTCTCCTGCAGCACCTCTCCAACCAGTATCTCCACGCGATCCTGGCCCACCTGTACCTGGCGAACCATGACTAACTTTTGCGTTGCTTGCTCCCCTATTATCACCAGCACCACCACCAAAATAAGAACCACCACCTTTAGCAGGTGATCCAGATGCATTAGAGTTAGTATGTCCGGTTCCACCACCACCCCTGAATCCGACCTGACCACCTGATCCAATACCTCCTTGTCCACCCGAATGACCGGCATTTCTATTGGCTCCATACCCTCCTGTGGAACTGCAATATGTTCCAAATGATGAAGTTCCCCCGTCACCAGCTGCACCATAGTATTGTAATGAAGTTCCTGCACCCCCGACTGTTACTGAAACACTCGAAGATGGATTTTTTATAATCTCCTCAGAATATCCACCACCACCACCGGATTCATTGTAACCACATCCACCACCACCACCACCAACAACTTGCACTCTAACTTTGGAACACCATGATGGTTTTGTCCATGTTCCTGAAGATGTAAATGTTACTATTGATCTTGCACCACTTTGATGGTTGCCGGCATGAAATACCTTATTCTTAGTTGCTCCCATAGACCAACCACCAACGGCAAGATCATTTGTATCTGCGTCTAGTCCAAAATACGTTGCGTAATCCCCTCCTGTATGGAAGCACATGAAGGCATCATTACCTGACCCATCATTATATACTTCAAATGCACCTTGAGAACCTGAAGTTGTGGCTATAGTGTCCCAATTATTAGAACTACATGCCTGAAACTGTATCCTATGACTCATTGTGTCATCGGTATCACTTCTTAGAAATGAGGAACTGTTAATACCATCTAACTTATCAGCATCCAATCCTGAACCTGAACCATCGTTGCCTGAGTGCCAAACAGTGTTACCAGCTATCTTAGACCCTACTCTAGTATTAGCTGCCGAAATAGTCTTAGTAATATTCTCATGAGTAGTTGCAATTGAAACATCCCAATTATTATCCCAAAGATCCTTAGTGTATCCTACATAACCTACTTCTAATTCAGTGACACTTACCTGTGGGTACGACCAAGTAGTGTTAGTCTCTCCTATGTATACACATGCCTTAGAATTACTATCATAACCAAATCTAATTGCGTAATCTTGAGTTGCTAAAGGGGAACCAACAATGTAACCAAATGCGTTGTGCGCCCAAGTATTACCACCAGGATAATTATACCCACCAAAAACTACTTCAAATGATTCATTAGTCGTATATTCATACACCGACACCTTACATGTCAACATGCCATTAGTCATACCAACAGGTAGGGTAATTTTAATAGACCCTGTCTGTGAAGAACCTACATTTTTCATAGCACCACCACCGGGAAATAATACCCGAAGAGTTTCACCAGAAGTTGTAGATGTTAGTCCCGCGTTATTGTCTAGATGTAGAGAACCAGTTATAGTACCGCCAGCTGAAGGTAGGTATGGATGTGAATGATTCCCCATATCATGAGCAGTCTTAACTGCTTTTGATGATGCTGATACTGTTGTACTAGTTGAAGATACTGAATCACTTATTGATCTATGAGTATTTGTATCACCAATTAACCATGATGCGGGTACATTCTTAATCTTGTTAGCATCAATCTTCGCATCGGTTTCAATAACAGTAGTACTATCAACTATAAACGAATGATTAGACCTAATAGCACCAGTTGCAATTATCTTACCATTAGAACCATCAAGACCTATTCTAGCATCACCATCAGCCGCAACATATAACCCCCAACCGTCTAATACTGTGTTTATTGTCCCACCAAAGTTTGGATGTCCATAACCAATACCGTACATATTACTAAGAGATGTGTCTGACGGTTGGTAGTTACTACCGATGGTGTATATTGGATTTGTCCGACCAGAATTGTCTCCAACACTATTGTAAGAACCGACTAAATGACCAGAACTATGTGTACTCCTATGAATATTGTCACCAGAACCCATAGTAATGTCACCGGTCATAGTACCGCCACTAAGTGGTAGGTAAGGATGTGAATGGGCAAGAGCAAATGATGATGCATGTTTGCCATCTAACTTATCAGCATCTAATCCTGAACCTGAACCATCATTCCCTGCGTTCCAAACCGTACTA